>OGZA01001603.1_pt1 | contig 14983 bp, 10 predicted proteins | sample 1576591 | NCBI WGS metagenome assembly OGZA01 (sample SAMEA3541565, study PRJEB24748) | human gut metagenome | biome: human gut; feature: human-associated habitat; material: faeces | place: China | collected 2012
ACTTCGGGCCGGGGGTTGCAGTTCGCCGGCGATGGGGTGGAACCTTATCGGGCCGGGGATTTGGCGCTGTTAGGCAGCGGGCTGCCTCATTTCCATCTGTGCGACCGGGTGCGCCTGGGAGGGGACGGCGAAGCGAGTTCGGGCGAGGTTCTGCAATTTCCGCCCGACCTGTTCCCGCAGAATATGGAGCGTCTGGGGGATTATGCCGAAATCCGCAGATTGCTGGAGTGCAGTCGCAGGGGGATTCGTTTCGGCGACCGGGTGCTGGCGGCCGAGGTCGGCCGCCTGATCCGCTCGGTCGATGCGTTGTCGGGTACGGAGCGGCTGGTGCGTCTGTATGAAATTCTCGGACGGTTGGCACGCAGTGCGGATTACCGGCTGATTTCGCCGGCCGAATGTGTATGCCGGGCTTCGTGGTGTCCCGGATCGCCCATGTATGCCGTCGAAGGTTATCTGGCGGCCCATTTCCGCGAGCGGGTTTCGCTGTCCGCGCTCGCAGCGGCGGCAGGCCGGAATCCGGCGGCGCTGTGCCGTTATTTTCGGGAGAGGACGGGTAAGACACCGTTCGAATACCTGGCGGAAATGCGCATCGGACTCGCGGTGCGGTTGCTGAAACATTCCGATCTGACCTGTTCGCAGATCGCTTATGAGTCGGGGTTCAACAGTTATGCACTGTTCGTGAGGCAGTTCCGTCGCATAACGGGGAGGACGCCCGATCGGTACCGGCGGGAAATCTCGCTGGAAGTCGGTTACTCCCGGACTTTGTAAACGACGTAAATATGGTCGTCGGGCAGGGCGTAGAGACAGCGCTCGGCTTCGGTGAGCGAGGCTGCGAAGTCGATGTCGGCGACTTCGAATCCGGCACTGCGCAGCCGGTCGGCGTAGTCGCGGCCGTAGATGCGCCGGTGATCGTACTGGCCGAAGACGTGGGTCCGTTCTGCAGGGTCGGTGATCGTGTCGTCTTCGAAGGTCTCTTCGCGCGACGAATCCATCGGCGACAGGACGATGCCCCAGCCGCCGGGTTTCAGGATACGGTGGAGTTCGCGCAGCGCCTGCCGATCGTCTTCGACATGTTCCAGGATGTGATTACAGATCACCACGTCCGTAAAATCGTCCTCGAGGGGAATGTGCTGCACGTCGAAATGTAGGTCGGCCAGCGGACTTTCGAGGTCGGCGGTGAGGTACAGGCCCGGGTGACCGTCGTAATGTTTGCGCAGTTTGCGCATCAGGCACACTTCGGGAGCGATGTGCAGGATGCGGGGGTACGCGGTCGGCAGGTCGGTTTCGCGTTGCAGGTAGAGCCATAGCAGGCGGTGCCGTTCGAGCGAGAGGCAGCGGGGGCAGAGGGCGTTCGGACGGGAGTGGACGTAGCCGTAGGGCAGGAACTTGCGCCGCCGGGTGCCGCAGACGGGACATTCGACGCCCCGGCCGATATAAAACCATCCCAGCACCGGAACCGATATTCCGGCGATGCGTTGCAGAAACGTGCGGGGCAGGTGGTTGAGTGCCCAGCGAATCAGCCTTTTCATCTTATTCGGAGATTTTTTTCAGCTCCTCTTCCGTCCGGTGCAGCCGCTCCTTGCAGAGGGCGATCAGTTCGGTAGCCCGCTTGACCTCCTTGGTCAGCGAATCGACGGTCATCTCTTCGCGGCGGAAGCGGTCGAGGATCTGCTCGATTTCGTTCATCGCTTCGGTATAGGTAATCTCTTTCTTTGCCATATTGTCAGGTTGCTTATTTTACGGTTGCATCGAATGTGCCGTCGGACAGTTCCACCCGCAGAGTGTCGCCGGAGGAAAGCCCTTTGGCCGAAGTGACGGTTTCATCGCCCCGGTGTACGATGGCGAACCCCAGCGAGAGAATATGTTCGGGCGAACGGCTTGCGATCAGCTCTTCGGCGGTCGTGAGCCGTGTGTGTTGCCGCCGCAGGAGCTCGCCGACAGCGGCCGAAAGCTCGTCGCTCCAGCGGGAGAGCTGTTCGTTGCGACGCAGGAGCAGGAGGGCGCTTTGATGCGCGATTTCGCTGCCGAGCTCCGCGAGCCGCAGTTCATGGCGGCGGAAGATGCCCGCCGAGGCGTCACGCAGTTGCAGTGCGGCGGTGTCGAGCCATCCCTCGACGCCCGTCATCCGTTCGACGAGCCATCCGGCGACGGCCGTCGGGGTTTTAAGTGCCGTGTGGGCCACCATGTCCGCGACGCTCGTATCCTTGTCGTGGCCGATGCCCGTGAGGATCGGCAGGGGAAACTGGGCGATGTGGGCGCAGAGGCGGTAGGCATTGAAACAGTTCAGGTCGCTGGCCGACCCGCCGCCCCGGATCAGTACGACCGCATCGAAATCGTCCATGCGGTCGGCCACGGCGTCGAGTGCCGCCACGATCGAATCCTCGGCACCGGCGCCCTGCATGAAAGCGTCGAAAAGCGTCAGGGAGAAAGCATAGGGACTTTTGCCCAACTCCTTGCAGAAATCCTGATAGCCCGCTGCCTGGCGGCTCGAAACGATGGCGATACGCTGTACTACCTGCGGCAGAGGATTTTCGCGGTTGATGTCCCAGACTCCTTCGCGCTGGAGCCGCTCGATGGTGATCTGCCGCTGTCGCTCCATGTCGCCCAGCGTGAAGGTCGGGTCGATGTCCAGGATGTTGAGCGAGAAACCGTACAGTTCGTGGTAGGAGATCATCACCCGGGCCAGGATGCGGATGCCTGCGGCCAGTCGCTGACCCGTTTCGGCCTCGAAATAGCCGGCGATGCGGGCGTAAGCCGTGCGCCAGATGACCGCCCGGGCCTGCGAGAGCGGCACGCCGTTGTCGCCACCCTTTTCGACCAGTTCGAGGTAGCAATGCCCCGAATAGTTGATTTTGATCTCCGCGATTTCGGCACTGACCCATACGGGCAGGGCGAACGCTTCGTCGAGCGTCGCTTTGACGAGCTTTTGGAGCTGGGAGAGTGTCAGGTGGTTTTGCATGACGACAAAGATAGTGAAAGCCGGGAAAAAACGGGAACTTGTTCCCAGTTTTCCGAGGCGAATCCTATCTTCTGCAAAGATAGTGAAAGGTGAGAGCAATCGTGCGGGCTTGCACGCAAAGATTGCCGAACCGCCTCCTATCTTCCGCAAAGATAGCGAAAGCCGAGAGAAAACGGGAACTTGTTCCCAGTTTTCCGAGGCGCATCCTATTTAAGACTATGTCAAAGATAATAAAATCCGGAACGCCAACTCCGTTCCATAAAAAACGAGGTCGAAACCCGATAGGATTTCGACCCCGCATCTATACTATCCCGCGATTATTTGCGCGGCTTGATGTTCAGTTTCACCGGACGAATCATATTCTCGGGCTTGAGAATCGTGTCAAGCTCCTCCTTCGAGAGAATACCGTGTTCGAGCACCAGATCATAAACGCCGCGACCCGTAGCGAGAGCCTCCTTGGCGATCTTGGTCGAATTCTTGTAACCGATGATCGGGTTGAGAGCCGTCACCACGCCGATGCTGTTCTTCACGTAATCGGCGCAGCGCTCGCGGTTGGCCGTAATGCCGTCCACGCAAAGCGTGCGGAGCGTATCGAAACCGTTCATCAGCAACTCGGCGGACTCGAAATCGCACTGGGCCATCACCGGCTCCATGGCGTTGAGCTCCATCTGGGCCGCCTCGCCGCTCATCGTAACACACAGCTCGTTGCCGATCACCTTGTAGGCGATCTGGTTCATCACCTCGGGGATCACGGGGTTCACCTTACCCGGCATGATCGACGATCCCGGCTGGCGGGCCGGCAGGTTGAACTCGGCCAGACCGCAGCGGGGACCCGAAGCCAGCAGGCGCAGGTCGTTGCAGATCTTGTTCATCTTCACGGCGACGCGCTTCATGGCGGAAGCGTAACCGACCAGGCACGAAGTATCGGACGTAGCGCCTACCAAGTCGCCCGTCAAACGGATCTTCCAGCCGGTGATCCGAGCGATGTTCTCGGTGCACAGCTCGGCATAGCCCGGCTCGGCGCAGATACCCGTACCGATCGCCGTAGCACCCATATTGATCGTCAGGAAATCCTCGGCAGCTTCGTTCAGGTGAACGATCTCATCGCGCAGGATGCTGGCGAAACCGTGGAAAGTCTGGCCCAAAGTCATCGGCACGGCGTCTTCGAGCTGCGTGCGGCCCATCTTGAGGACATCGGCGAACTCCGCAGCCTTCTTTTCGAAGGATTCGATCAGTTGCTTCAGGTGCTCGACCAGCTTCAGATGCGTAGCGTACATACCCAGGTGAATAGCCGTCGGGTAGGCGTCGTTGGTCGATTGCGCACAGTTCACGTCGTCGTTGGGCGAGCAGTACTGGTATTCGCCGTACTGATGGCCCATGATCTCCAACGCGCGGTTGGCGATCACTTCGTTGGCGTTCATGTTGGTCGTCGTACCGGCACCGCCCTGGATCATATCCACGGGGAATGCGTCGTGGTGCTTGCCGTCCATGATCTCGCGGCAGGCCTGTGCGATCGCATTGAACTTCTCGTCGGTGAGCAGCCCCAGCTTGTGATTGGCTTCCGCAGCTCCCAGCTTGGTAATGGCGAGTCCCTTGATGAAGAGGGGATACTCGTTCAAATGGAATTTGCTGATTCGAAAGTTCTCGATACCCCGCAGGGTCTGGACACCGTAAAGTACGTCGGCAGGCAACTCTACGCTGCCGAGCAGGTCGCTCTCCGTACGCATTTTCTGATTATTTGCCATAATACTTATAATTTATAATTGTTTTTGACGTTTAAGTTTCGATCCGTCGCGAATTTAATTCGACAAAATTAACACTTTATTTTCAATTCGTGCCAACAAACCATATAAACTTGAAACTATTTTTTATTTCGGCGGCGAATAGCTATATTTGCGATAATATACCGTAAAATCCCCTTCAGCCAATGAAAGCAGCGATCATCGGACACGGCAAAATGGGCCGTGAAATCGAAAAAATACTCCTCGAAAGGGGACACCGTATCGGCGCCGTCATCGACGAGGCGAACGCATCGGAACTGGATGCCGCACACCTGGCCGGCATCGACGTAGCACTGGAGTTCACGACCCCCGACGCGGCCTACGGCAACATCCGGGCGTGCATCGACGCAGGGATTCCGGTCGTCAGCGGCACGACGGGCTGGACAAATCGTCTGGAGGAGTTGCGCAGCTATTGCCGGGAAAAAGGCGGTGCGCTCTTCTACGCCTCGAACTACTGCCTGGGCGTCAACCTGATGTTCCGCCTCAACCGCAGGCTGGCCCGGATGATGGAGCGCTTCGACGCCTACGACGTACGGATCGAAGAGATTCACCACACACAGAAAAAGGATGCTCCGAGCGGCACGGCCATCACGCTGGCAGAAGGGATCATCAGCGAAATCGGGCGGAAGACGGGCTGGGTGAATGAACCCAGCGACGATCTTTCGCAAATCGTCGTCACCTCCCTGCGCGAAGGAGCGGTTCCGGGTACACACACGGTAACTTACGAATCGGACGACGACCGGATCGAACTCAAACATACGATCAAAAACCGCCGGACACTGGCTCTGGGCGCCGTCGTCGCTGCGGAGTTCCTCTGCGGCAAAAAGGGTGTCTATACGATGGACGACCTGCTGAAATAAACGATACAGAACATGGGAAAAATCAAAGCTTTCTTCCGCAACAAATGGGTGGGATTCACCCTGGCAAGTATTTTATACATCCTCTGGTTCGTCCTCTGGACGGGCAACTGGTGGCTGCTGCTGGGCGAAATCGTCATCTTCGACCTTTATATCACGCGTTATTTCTACAAGTACGTCTGGCGGCACAACGCCGAGATGTGCAAGAAAAGCAAAAGTTACAAAGCCGTTTACGAATGGGTGAATGCGATCATTTTCGCCACCGTTGTAGCGTCGCTGGTACACATCTTCTTCTTTCAGATGTACGTGATTCCCTCGTCGTCGATGGAGAAATCGCTGCTGGTCGGGGACTATCTCTACGTCAGCAAGGTAGCCTACGGTCCCCAGATGCCCAATACCCCGGTGGCATTTCCGTTCGTACACCATACGATGCCTTTTTCGAAAACCAAAAAATCGTTCTCCGAAAGCGTCAAATGGCCTTATCACCGCCTCAAGGGACTGGGCCGAATCGAGCGCAACGACGTAGTGGTATTCAACTTTCCGGCAGGCGATACGGTGCTGCTCGAACGACAGGACGTTTCGTACTACGACGTGCTGCGGCAATATCAGCAAACTTTCGGACATCAGGCCGGCCGCGAACGGCTGATGCAGGAATACACGGTCATCACGCGCCCGGTGGACAAGCGTGAAAACTACATCAAACGCTGCATCGGCCTCCCGGGGGATTCGATACGAATCGAGGAAACGGCGGTTTACGTCAATGGAAAGCCGCAGGAGCCCGTCGCCGGAAAACAGTTCATGTATCTGGTGGAAACCACCTCGCCGATCACCCAATACGCACTCGACAATCTGGGTATCACCGAATGGAGCAACAAGGGCACGCTCTACTACATGGCGCTCACCGACGAAAACGCCGCAGAACTGGAGAAGCTGGACAACGTCGCTTCCGTACAGAAATACATCGCCCGCAGTCCCAATTTCGATGTCTTTCCGCAGGATCGCCGCTATGCGTGGAATCAGGACAACTATGGCCCGATCTGGATTCCCCAAGCGGGAACGGCCGTTGCGCTGACGGCCGACAACCTGCCCCTGTACCGGCGGATTATCGAAACGTACGAAGGCAACGACCTGCGTGTGGACGAAGAAGGGAAGATCTTCATCAACGGCGAACAGACCGACACCTATACTTTCCGGATGAACTATTACTGGATGATGGGCGACAACCGCCACAATTCGGCGGACTCCCGCTTCTGGGGATTCGTTCCCGAAGACCACATCGTCGGCAAAGCCTCCTTCATCTGGCTGTCGCTGGATCCCGAAAAGAGCTTCCCCGCGAACATCCGCTGGAACAGGATGTTCACCAAAGTCAAATAAAACAAGGGTAGTCGTGACCTCGGACAGTTATCATACGCTTGCCGGGCCTGCGGAAGCCATCTACAAAGAGAAAAGCAGCAAGTTCCTCGCTTATGCCTATCCGGTCGAAAGCGAGGAGGAGATTCGCACGCTGCTCGATGCGCTGCGCAAGAAATATTACGACGCGACGCACCTCTGTTACGCGTGGCGGCTGGGTCCGCACGGCGAAACGTTCCGCGCCAACGACGACGGAGAGCCTTCGGGCACGGCGGGCAAGCCGATCCTCGGTCAGCTTCTGTCCAACGAACTGGTCAACTGCCTGATCGTCGTGGTGCGTTATTTCGGCGGTACGAAACTCGGAGTATCGGGCCTGATCGGTGCCTACAAGGAGTCGGCGGCCGAAGCGATCCGAGCGGCCGAAATCGTGGAGCGGACGGTCGATACCGTCGTGGAGGTGGAGTTTTCGTACCTGGCGATGAACGACGTGATGCGCGTGGTCAAGGAAGAACAGCCCCGGGTGCTGACACAGCAGTTCGACAACCTCTGCCGAATGACGCTGGCTATCCGGCAAAGTCTCGCAGGAGGTATGATCGGCAAACTGGAAAAGATCGGGGGCGTGACCCTCGAAATGAAATAATATCGGTCCGGCCCGGAACACGCACGGCGCAGGGACCGGATCCACGTAAAAAAACATGACAAAAGAACAAAAGTCCATTTATATAAAAGGTGCACGGGTGCACAACCTCAAAAACATCGAGGTCGAAATTCCGCACAACCGACTGGTCGTCATTACGGGACTTTCGGGTTCCGGCAAATCGACCCTCGCTTTCGACACGATCTTCGCCGAAGGGCAGCGCCGCTACGTGGAGAGCCTCTCGGCCTATGCCCGACAATTCCTGGGCAAGATCAACAAGCCCGATGTGGATGTCATTACGGGTATCGCTCCGGCCATCGCCATCGAACAGAAGGTCAATACCCGCAATCCGCGTTCGACGGTCGGCACCACGACCGAACTGTACGACTACCTTAAACTTCTCTACGCCCGTATCGGACACACCTTCTCGCCCGTATCGGGACAGGAGGTCAAGTGCTACACCGAGGACGACGTGGCGCAATATATCCTCTCCCTGCCCGAAGGCAGCCGCGTGGCCGTCGCAGCGCCGCTGCAACTGCGCGAAGGGCAGGGCGTCATCGAAAAACTGACCCTGGTGCTGGGCGAAGGCATCCTGCGTGTACATGCGGCGGGAGAGACTCTGCCGATCGAGGATTTCCTGCCCCGCGTGGACGAAAACACCCGTGCCGAAGATATCTCGATCGTAGTCGATCGTGCCAAAGTTTCGCAGGACGGCGACCTGCCGACCCGCCTGCGGGATTCCGTAGCCCGTGCTTTCTCCTATGGAAACGGGGTTTGCCGAATCGTCACGCCCGAAGGCGTCAAAGAGTTCTCGGCCCGTTTCGAGGCCGACGGCATCGAATTCGAGCCTCCGACCGAACATCTGTTCAGCTTCAACAACCCGCTGGGCGCCTGCCCGACGTGCGAAGGTTACGGCAAGATCATCGGCATCGACGAGGACCTGGTGATTCCCGACAAACGCAAAACCATCTACGAGGACGCCGTGGCCTGCTGGCGCGGAGAGACCATGCGGGCGTGGAAAGACCAGCTCGTAGCCAATGCCTATAAGTTCGATTTTCCGATCCATACGCCGTTCTACCAACTTACGGCCGAACAGAAACGGCTCCTGTGGTGCGGCAACGAGTATTTTCACGGCTTGAACGACTTCTTCGCCTACATCGACAGCGAGCGGCGCAAGATCCAGTTCCGGGTGATGAAAGCCCGCTACACGGGCAAAACCGTCTGTCCCGACTGCGGCGGCTCGCGCCTGCGCAAAGAGGCCCTTTACGTCAAAATCGGCGGCAAAACCATCGCCGACCTGGTCGTGATGCCGGTGGAGACGCTCGCCGATTTCTTCGCCTCGCTCGAGCTGGACGCTCACGACACGAAAACCGCCGCCCGCATCCTCACCGAGATACGCAACCGCCTGCAATACCTCATGGACGTGGGGCTGGGCTACCTGACCCTCGACCGCCTCTCCTCGACGCTTTCAGGCGGCGAAAGCCAGCGCATCAATCTTTCGACCTCGCTGGGCAGCAACCTCGTGGGTTCGCTCTATATTCTCGACGAGCCGTCGATCGGCCTGCACCCGCGCGACACGAACCGTCTGGTCGGTGTGCTCGAACAACTGCGTGACATCGGCAACACGGTGATCGTCGTCGAACACGAAGAGGAGGTGATCCGTGCTGCCGACTGGATCGTCGATATCGGCCCGGAGGCGGGCTACAACGGCGGAGAGGTCGTCTTCAGCGGACCGCTGAAAGCCTTATTGAAAGAAAAAAAAAGCCTGACGGCCGACTACCTTACGGGACGCTGCAAAATCGCGGTGCCCACCTCGCGGCGCAGCCCGGCAGCGTGGATCACCGTGAAAGGTGCCCGGCAGAACAACCTGAAGAATATCGACGTGCGGATCCCGCTCGGGGTGATGACCTGCATCACGGGCGTAAGCGGCAGCGGCAAATCGTCGCTGGCCAAAGGCATCCTCTATCCCGCATTGCGGCGCCTGCTGTTCGACACAGGGCTCAAACCGGGCGATTTCGACGCCATCGAAGGCGATCTTTCGACGCTTCGTTCGGTCGAAATGGTCGATCAGAACCCGATCGGCAAATCCTCGCGGTCGAACCCCGTGACCTACATCAAGGCCTACGACGAAATCCGCAAACTCTACGCCGACCAGCCCTACGCCCAACGGTCGGGATTCAACCCCTCGCACTTCTCGTTCAACATCGCCGGCGGCCGTTGCGAGGAGTGTCAGGGCGAGGGATTCATCAAGGTCGGCATGCAGTTCATGGCCGACGTGGAGCTCGTGTGCGAAGCCTGCGGCGGCAAGCGCTTCAAAGATGAGATTCTCGAAGTCCGCTACCGCGAGAAATCGATCTACGACATACTGGAGATGACGGTGGACGACGCGATCGCCTTCTTCGGCGATGATAAGAAAAACGCCACCTGCAAACGGATCATCGAACGGCTCCGCCCCCTGCAGGAGGTCGGGCTGGGGTATATCAGACTCGGACAGTCCTCCTCGACGCTCTCGGGCGGCGAGAGCCAGCGCGTAAAGCTCGCTTCGTTCCTGTCGAAGGAGAGCACCGAAGGCAACGTGATGTTCATCTTCGACGAGCCTACGACAGGACTCCATTTCCACGACATCAACAAGCTGCTCGACGCCTTCAACGCCCTGATCGCCCGGGGCCACACGATCGTGATCGTCGAACACAACATGGACGTTATCAAGTGCGCCGACTGGGTCGTGGATCTCGGCCCCGAAGCGGGCGACCGGGGCGGCAGCATCGTCTTCGAAGGTACTCCGGACGGGCTGGCCGGATGTAAGGAGAGTTACACGGGTCGCTACCTGGCGCTCCGCGAGAAAAACGAATAAGACAACGATGGAATTTACCACCTATACGCTCCCCAACGGCATCCGGGGCATTCACCGTCGGATCAAAGGCAACGTCACGCACTGCGCCCTGCTGGTGAACGCCGGAAGCCGCGACGAGCTGAAACACCAGTTCGGACTGGCCCATTTCACCGAACACGCCCTGTTCAAGGGTACGGAGCACCGCAAGGCTTACCAGGTGAACTGCCGGCTCGAAAATCTCGGCGGCGAGCTCAACGCCTTCACCACCAAAGAGGATACGACGATCCACGCCACGACCCTGCGAAGCGACTTTTCGAAGGCCGTGGAGCTGATCGCCGACGTCGCCTTCCATTCGACTTTCCCCGACCGGGAGCTGGAAAAAGAGAAGGAGATCATCTACGACGAAATCAACACCTACAAGGACTCTCCGGCCGACATGATCTACGACACGTTCGAAGACATGCTCTTCGCTGGATCGGAACTGGGACACAATATTTTAGGCCGGAAATCGAGCCTGGCACGCTTCAGCGGAGAGTCGATCCGGGAGTTCGTCACACGCACGCACACCACCGACCAGATGGTTTTCTCGTCGATCGGCAACCTCTCGGCCAAGAGCGTCGAAACGACCGTCGCCCGCTACCTGAACGACATCAAAAGTTCCGCACGGGATTTCTCGCGCCGGCAACCCGCCGCCGTCGAACCGTTCACCCGGGCCGTCGCCAAACATACGCACCAGACGCACTGCATCATCGGTGCTCGGGCGCAGGGGATCAACGACGCGGAGCGGCTGCCGCTGGCACTGCTCGTCAATCTGCTCGGCGGCCCTTCGGCCAACTCCATGCTGAACGTGCTGGTGCGGGAGAAAAACGGCCTTTCGTACAACATCGAAGCCTCTTACACGCCTTACAGCGACAGCGGCATCGTGGCCATCTATTTCAGCTGCGACCACGACAACACGGATCACTGCATCGAACTGATCGAGGGAGAGCTGGGACGGCTCCGCAACACGCCGCTCTCGGCCCGGCGGCTCTCGATGGCCAAGAAACAGTTCATCGCCCAGCTGGCGATCTCGATGGAGAGCAACGAAGGTTACATGCTCGGTGCGGGCAAAAGTTTCCTGGCGCACCGCGAGGTCGATACGATGGAGGAGGTCTATCGCAAAATACAGGCTCTCACGGCCGAAGACCTGACCGCCGTAGCTTCGTCGGTCTTTTCCTCACCGTCGCGCCTCATCTATAAATAACGGTTTTCAACGATCGGACACACACTAATATGGATGCACTCGAACGATATGTTCACGACCTTTCGTCACCGGAAGAAGAGCTTCTGCACGAACTCGACCGCCAGACGCATCTGCGGGTCGTACAGCCGCGCATGCTCTCGGGGCATATCCAAGGCAAGCTGCTGGAGCTGCTCGTGCGGATGCTACGGCCCCGCAACATCCTGGAAATAGGGACCTTTACGGGTTATTCGGCCCTCTGCATGGCCGCCGGGCTGGAAGAGGATGGCGTGCTCGACACGGTGGAGGTGGACGACGAGCTGGAGGAGTTCGCCGCCTCGTTTTTCCGCCGCAGCCCGCACGGACAAAAAATCCGTCAGCATATCGGTTCGGCACTCGATATCGTCCCGACACTCGGATATACGTTCGACCTCGTATTCATCGACGGCGACAAGCGCGAATACCCAGACTACTACCGGATGCTAATGGGTGACGGAGGAAGCAAAGTGTTGGTGCACAGCGGATCGATATTGATCGCAGACAACATCCTCTGGTCGGGCAAGATCGTGGAACCGGTAGCACACAACGACCGCCATACGCAGGCGCTGCTGGAATTCAACCGCATGATACGGGAGGACGAGCGGGTGGAAAACGTGATCGTCCCGATCCGGGACGGATTGAATCTGATCCGGGTAAAATAGGACAGCCGTCTGCCGATAAAGGCGGGGCGGGCTGGAGAGGAAAAGAAAAGCACTCCGGTAACAAGCAAACAGTCGGCAGACAACGAAAAAAACGACTCTGTAACGACGAATTTGAAAAATCGACCGATATGGAATTGAGTGAATTACAAAAACGGGTGGACACATGGATCCGCGAATACGGTGTCCGCTATTTCAGCGAACTGACCAACATGGCCATCCTGACCGAAGAGGTGGGGGAGCTGGCCCGCGTCATGGCCCGCAAATACGGCGATCAATCCTTCAAAGCGGGAGAAAAGGAGAACCTGGCGGACGAAATGGCCGACGTACTGTGGGTATTGGTCTGCCTGGCGAACCAGACGGGAGTAAACCTCACCGAAGCCCTCGAAGCCAACTTCGCCAAGAAAACGGCCCGCGACAAGGAGCGGCACCGCAACAATCCCAAGCTATGAACCGAAACCCCGAAAAGCGGGGATAATAACTTATCCGAGAAGGGGGTTCGGGAGAGGATGAGAATCACAAACGCGGACACAGGCTGTGAATAAGCGACCGTCGGACGATGGCTGGAACATTGAAAAACATAATAATTGCCTGATAGGTATTCCGGGCGATTACGTTCCCGAATCGTTCCGGCAGGTTATGTACGACGGAAGTCATTATCGACAAAATACGGCCCTTCCGACAAACCATCTTCCGGCAAACCGCCCGATAAAAGCGGGATCGGATACGAAAAGCCCGTAATCCCCCGAACAAGGGGCGATACCGCGATAAAATACGGAACTGTTACCTGTAATCAAATACTTTAGAGTTATGAAATACGATTTCGATGAGATTATTCCGCGACGGGGTACCAACTCCGTCAAATGGGATCTGGCCACAGACGAACGGGTGCTGCCTATGTGGGTAGCCGACATGGATTTCCGCGCGGCCCCGCCCGTACTCGACGCCCTGGAACGACGGCTCCGCCACGGCGTTTTCGGCTATACGAAGGTCCCCGACGCCTATTTCGAAGCCGTGAAAGGGTGGTTCGGCAAACGGCACGGATTCCGCATCGAAAACGAGTGGATCCTCCCGACTACGGGCGTCATTCCCGCCCTTTCGGTCATCCTGAAGGCCCTGACCGAACCGGGCGACAAGGTAATCCTTCAGACGCCCGTTTACAACTGTTTCTTCGCCGTGCTGGAGCGTACCGGCCGTCAGCCGCTCGCCAATCCGCTCATCAACGAGAACGGCGCCTATCGCATGGACTTCGAAGATCTGGAACGCAAGGCGGCGGACCCGCAGGCCAAGCTGATCTTCCTGTGCAATCCCCACAACCCGGCGGTCCGGGCCTGGACCGCCGAAGAGCTTACCCGCCTCGGGGAGATCTGCCTGCGGCACGGGGTAACGGTCATATCGGACGAAATCCACTGCGACCTGACGCTCGACGGCCATCGCCACATTCCGTTCGCCTCGCTGAACGAAGAGTTTCTGCGGCATTCGGTCACCTGCACCGCCCCGAGCAAGACCTTCAACATCGCGGGGATGAAGGCCTCCGTTGCGATAATCCCCGACGAACTTCTGCGCGGGATATACGTCTCGGTCCTTGAGAGATTCCATCTCAACTCGATAAACATCCTCGGCATCACCGCCATGGAGGCCGCCTACGGCAAATGCGGCGAATGGCACAAAGAGCTGATGGACCACCTCGAAGGCAACCGCGATTACATGGAGGCCTTCGTCAAAGAACGGATGCCGAAGGCGCACATGGACCATCCGGAGGGCACCTACATCTTCTGGATAGACTTCCGCGGCTACGGCTTCAACGACGAGACCCTGACGGACTTCCTTGTCAACGAGGCGAAGGTGGCGCTTGACCCCGGCACCTGGTTCGGCGTCGAGGGCGACGGCTTCGCGCGGCTCAACATCGGCACGACGCGCGCCATGCTCAAAGAGGGGCTGGAGCGTATCGCCGATGCGCTCGACAAAAGAGAGAACGGAAAATAGGATAAAGGAGAAATCATTGTGGCTAAAAAAGAGGCACCAGTGCGTTACTGTCGTTTTATGGTCGACGGACGCTCGTACAGCGGTCAGATACGCGGCAATTCGGTCGATATAGTGGAGGGGGACCCCTTTTCGGGGATAATCTCGCAGATAAGGCTGAGTTACCCCGTGGAGCGCGTTAAGTTCCTGCCGCCCTTTGCGCCCAAAAAACTCTGGTGCATCGGACGCAACTATGTGGGACATGTGAAGGAGCTAGAGCATGAAATTCCCTCGGAGCCGCTGGTATTCCTCAAAGCGACCTCCTCGATCATCGGAGCGAACGACTTTATCCGCATTCCTGCCTGGGCCGGTACCATCCATTACGAGGGAGAGCTAGCCGTCGTCATCGGCAAGGGCGGAAAGAACATCAGCGAGGAAGAGGCCTACGAACACGTCCTCGGCTATACGATCATGAACGACGTCACGGCGCGCGCGCTGCAAAATAAAGACGGCCAGTGGACGCGGGCCAAGAGCTTCGACACCTTTGGCCCCCTGGGTCCGGCAATCTTGCTGACAAAGGAACTGCCGAAGGAGACGCGCGTCGTCACGCGTCTCAACGGCAGGGTGGTACACCTTGTGTGTATGATCGTGTTTGCACAGTTATCCATAATAATAGTGATATTTTAC
>OGZA01001608.1_pt1 | contig 14964 bp, 17 predicted proteins | sample 1576591 | NCBI WGS metagenome assembly OGZA01 (sample SAMEA3541565, study PRJEB24748) | human gut metagenome | biome: human gut; feature: human-associated habitat; material: faeces | place: China | collected 2012
CCATCACGCGTCCCACCACGGTATACGCAAGACCCGACGCCTGCACCGTGATCTACTACGTGGACGGCATGGAATACGCCCGCGACGAGAACCTGCGCCCTAACACAGCCTACACCCTGCGGGACGTTCCCGACGGCTGGGATATCCAGGACAATCACGCATTTGTCCGCACTTCTGGTTATCTTCCCGGTCCGAACGATGTGTATGTCACCCTTGGCAACGTTCGCCGTTGGGGTCTGCGTGCAGGCGATGCCGTTGCAGGTGCCGTTCGCCAGCCCCGTGAAGGCGAACGGCAGCGTCAGAAGTACAACGCTCTGGTTCGCGTTGACTCCGTGAACGGCATGTCGATTGAGGAGGCGCAGGCTCGTCGCGAATTCTCCAAGCTCACCCCGGTTTACCCGAATGAGCAACTACGCCTCGAAACGTCCGCAAAGGCATACACGCCACGCGTTATCGACTTGGTCGCTCCGATCGGTAAAGGCCAGCGTGGCCTGATCGTTTCGCCACCGAAGGCCGGTAAGACGATGGTCATCCAGCAGATCGCGAAGGCTATCGAGATCAACAATCCCGAGGTTCACCTGATGGTCGTCCTGGTTGACGAACGTCCGGAAGAAGTGACGGATATGCGTTCGATTGTCAAGGGTGAGGTCATTGCCTCGACCTTCGATCGCCCCGCATCGGATCACACGATTGTCGCCGAACTTGCCATAGAGCGTGCAAAGCGTCTGGTTGAACTCGGCCAGGATGTTGTCGTTCTTCTTGACTCGATCACGCGACTGTCGCGCGCCTACAACCTAGCCGCACCGGCTTCCGGTCGCATCCTGTCGGGTGGCGTTGACGCATCCGCCCTGTACCCGCCGAAGAAGTTCTTCGGTGGCGCCCGTAATCTCAAGGAAGGTGGCTCGCTCACCATCATCGCGTCGGCTCTGGTTGAGACCGGCTCGAAGATGGACGAGGTCATTTTCGAAGAGTTCAAAGGCACCGGCAATATGGAACTGCGTCTGTCGCGACAGCTGGCAGACCGTCGTATCTTCCCGGCGATCGACGTCAATGCATCCGGTACCCGCCGTGAAGAAATGCTGTTCCAGCCTGAAGAACTTCGCATCATGTGGAAGCTTCGCCGCGTGATCGGCACGCTGGATCAGCAGTCCGGTCTGGAACTGATCCTTGAAAAGCTCAAGGAAACCCAGTCGAACGCTGAGTTCCTGATGATGGTCCAAAAGACAACTCCCAGTGCTGACTGAGAACCCCCTGACGTGAAACGCGCGCCAAAAGGTCGCGCGTTTCACGCATATGAGGGCCCTGCCACATAGACGTAAGAACGCCGAAAGTGGCACAATTGACGCCGTCGGCCATCGGTTCACCGGTTCGCCACCGTTTGGATACTCCAATTGGATACTCCAAGGCGGAAGGATACTTGCCACCAGATGTGGGAAGATCTGCGGATCCGGACCCGGGGCATCAACGAACCCAGGAGATACTCCATGAAGAAGGACATCCACCCCGAATACGTGGATACCCTCGTGACTTGCACGTGCGGTAACAGCTTCCACACCCGTTCCACCCTCACCACCGGTGAGATGCGCGTGGACGTGTGCTCCGCTTGCCACCCGTTCTACACCGGCAAGCAGAAGATCCTCGACACCGGCGGTCGCGTCGCCAAGTTCGAGGCACGTTACGGAAAGCGTGTTCGCCCCTCCAAGTGAGGCAAGCGTACGTTGCGTTTTGATCGGCGCCGGGAGCGTTAAGCGCCCGGCGCCGAGGCGTAGCGGGCCACTCAGCTTTAAGGAACTCCATGGCAGTCGATAACGAGACCAGTGAAGGTCTGAGTGCCCTTGATGCACTCTTGAGCGAGTATGAAAGCGTCGAACAGGAGATGTCGGCGCCGGATATTCTTTCCGATCCTGCGAAGATGCGTCGCGTGGGAAGGCGTTTCGCTGAGCTGTCTCGCATCAAGGCTGCTGCTGATCGACTCTCGAGCGCCCGAGATGACCTTGACGCTGCCCGTGAACTGGCTACGGAAGATCCATCGTTCGCTGACGAGATTCCAGGCCTCGAAAATGAGGCGCAAGACGCCTACGACGCGCTACTGAAAATCCTCGCACCGCGCGACAGCGAGGATGCCCTCGACGTCATCCTCGAAATTAAAGCGGGGGAGGGCGGCGAAGAATCCGCTCTTTTCGCATCCGACCTAGCTCGCATGTACGCGCGCTACGCCGAATCGAAGGGCTGGAGCGTCCAAGAACTCTCTTCAACGGACACTGAACTCGGTGGCTATAAAGACATCACGCTGGCAATTCGCGCCAAGGGAACCGTGACCCCAGAAGAAGGCGTGTGGGCTCACTTAAAGTTTGAGGGCGGAGTTCACCGCGTGCAGCGCGTGCCCGTCACCGAGTCGCAGGGTCGTATTCACACCTCCGCAGTCGGCGTCTTCGTCATGCCCGAAATTGAAGATGACACTGAGATTGTCATTGACCCGAACGACCTGCGCATTGACGTCTACCGTTCCTCGGGTCCCGGCGGCCAGTCGGTGAACACCACGGATTCCGCTGTCCGCATCACCCATATTCCGTCGGGCATCGTGGTCTCGATGCAGAACGAAAAATCGCAGCTACAGAACAAGGAAGCAGCCCTGCGCGTCTTGGCGTCCCGTTTGGCAGCCGAAGCTCGTGCGAAGCGCGAAGCTGAAGCATCGGCCCAGCGCCTCTGCCAGGTTCGCACCGTTGACCGTTCCGAGCGCGTGCGCACCTACAACTTCCCAGAAAACCGCATCGCTGAACACCGCACCGGCTACAAAGCGCACAATCTTGATCGCGTGCTTGCCGGCGAACTTGAGCCCGTCATCGCTTCGCTGATTGAAGCCGATGAAGCCGAACGACTCGCCTCTGCCAGCGCCTGAGAGTCTCTCGCGACCATTTCACCTGCTGTCCAATGACTGCCGAGATTTCCACCGTCCGCGACGCTCTTACCTTCGCGCGTGCCCAGCTTTCTCAGATCGACGAGGCCGCTCCAGCTTCCGAGGCGCGCGAACTTCTGGAATGGGCGGCGGATGTGGACTCAGTGTGGTCAATCCGTGAGCCTATCGCCCCGCCGATCATTCATCGCTTTATTGATGGGGTTGAACGACGAATGAAACGTGTTCCACTGCAACACATCACTGGGCGCATGTTCTTCCGTGGTCTGACGTTGCGTGCAATGCCCGGTGTCTTCGTGTGCCGTCCAGAAACCGAAGTCGTTGCGGGCCAAGCGATCGATCAGGCGCGCGAGATCCTGAAAACTCGTGACAGCGTGCGCCTCGTCGATCTGTGTACCGGATCAGGTGCAATCGCCTGTTCGCTCGCACACGAAATCCCCAAAGGCAATGTTTTCGCCGTCGAACTGTCGCCGGTGGCATTCCAATGCGCTAGGGAAAACTGCGAAAAATACGGTGGCGGGCGCATTGGCCTCGTGAACGGTGATGCAACTGACCCGGCCACTTTGGCTGACCTTGACGGCAGTGTCGACATTGTTGTCTCGAACCCGCCTTACGTTCCTTTTAACGAGGCTCCGACGCAGGCAGAAGCCCAGCGAGACCCGGATATGGCACTCTACGGGCTGGGGGAGAGCGGCATGCAGATTCCATCTGCGATCCTCGCGCGCAGCGCCACTTTGCTGAAGCCCGGCGGTTGGGTGATTGTTGAACACTCGCCGAGTCAATCAGAACTGATGCGTACCGCTGCACAACGAGCAGGCTTCACGCACCCTCAGACCATGCCCGACCTGACGGGTCGTGATCGCTACCTTGTTACCAGACGTGGCACAATGCCGATGTGACTACGCGAATCATTTCTTGCACCCCCACGTGGGATAGCTCAGACCTGAAGGAAGCGACAACCGCTGTCAAAAGCGGTCACCTGATCGTCATTCCGACAGACACCGTGTACGGAATCGGGTGCGATGCGAGTAATCCTGACGCAGTGGCTCGCGTTCTTGCCGCCAAGGGACGAGGTCGCCAAATGCCGCCACCCGTTGTCGTTCCGGGGCGCGAATCAATCGAAACTCTCTGCGTCGATATTCCCGAGGTTGCATACCGCTTGGCAGATGAATACTGGCCGGGCGGATTGACTCTGATCCTGCGGGCACGCCCCGATCTTGGTTGGGATCTGGGTGAAACCGGGGGAACAATCGGCGTGCGGATGCCGGACGAACCCCGCATCCGCACGCTGTTGGATACGGTCGGACCACTGGCTCTGACCAGCGCAAACACCACAGGAAATCCACCGGCAACAAGCGTCGGCGAAGCAGTGGACTACTTTGGGACGCAGGTTCTGCTCTACGTTGATGGTGGCCCGACTCCCGGCTCGACACCCTCAACAATCCTCGACTTCACAAAGGGTGGGGTACGGGCAATCCGTCTGGGCACACTATCCTTAGAACAGTTATCGCTTACCGCTGGAACCACCATCGAACCCGCGAACACGTCAAAGTGATCGCAACCGATTCACACTGAAAGGCCTGAAACCTCCGACCGATGAAGGTCTATATTCTGCTCATGCTCGTCGCCATGGGAGTCACCGTTTTGATGACTCCCATCGTTAGGCGTGCGTGCATTGCGTGGGGGATTGTTCCCAAGCTGCGTTCTCGCGACATCCAAAAGGACCCGATTCCTCGCCTTGGTGGAATCGCGATGACGGTCGGTCTTGTCGTGACGCTTCTATTGGCGTCGAGGATTCCCTACATGAGTCCCCTGTATGCAACCAGTATTCCCTGGGCAGTCCTTTTTGCCACCCTCGGAATGTGCATCCTTGGAGTTATCGACGATGTTATCGAACTGGACTGGATGGCGAAACTGTCCGGGCAGATCCTGATCACCGGAATCATGGCGTTTAACGGTGTTCAGCTGGTATCTTTCCCGATCTTCGGCGTCACCATCGGGTCATCGCGCCTGTCCTTGATCGTGACAGTGTTCCTTGTCGTCGGCATCATTAACGCCGTCAACTTCATTGATGGTCTTGATGGGCTAGCAGCGGGGATTATCGCTATTGGGGCGGCGGCATTCTTCGTCTATTCCTATTCGGTGACCCGCATCGTCGGCGCAACATCGTATGCGACGACGGCCTCGTTGATTACGATCACTCTGGTAGGCGTATGTGTCGGCTTCCTCTGGTTTAACTTCCACCCATCGTCAATCATGATGGGCGGGGGAGCGGAAACGCTCGGCCTTGTTTTGGCCGCAGCCGGCATCATCATGACCGGGCAAATTAACCCATCACTGCTGGGGACGCAACAGATTTTCGTCGGGGTGCTCCCGATTGTCCTGCCTTTGTCGGTCATTTTCATCCCGATTCTTGACTTGGTTGTCACATCGATCAGGCGAATGCTTCGAGGCAAGAGCCCATTCCACGCCGACCGATCCCACTTCCATGATCGTCTGATCATGCGAGGACACTCGCACCGCACGGTTGTCGCGATTATGTGGATGTGGACAGCCCTCGTGTGTATTCCCGCAGTCTGCCTGCTTGTGGTCGACTGGAAGATCATTCTGCTGATTACCAGCCCATTCTTGGCTGTTGCTGTCGGTCTGACACTGCGTGAATTCCCCACTGCCCGCTACAGCGCACGCTGAATATCCGTCGCCCACTTTTGAGAAAACTACCTGCAATGACGACTCCCTCCCACAATCACGAACCGAAGGAAAACGAAGGAATAGACGATTCTCGTCCCGCTTTCTTTGCTTCGACCGTGGCAAAGCTTGCGCGTTTTGAAATCGTGACCGCAGTGGTGGCGATCCTCCTTGTAGGAGTGCTGGGCTACGCGGGGGGAGCGCAGCTTCTCTCAATCCTCCTTGCTATCGGCGCGATCACGTCAATTATTGGCATTCATGTGGGGTCGCTTCTGGCGCTCGGTCAGCCCGCCCGCAATCCTCTGGCGTGGATTGCCTTTTCGTACATCGGTCGCATCGCAGCAATCACTCTGTTCGTCTATCTACCGACCGCTTTTGCCCAGCCGGTGCGTTTTCCCGCTACCTGCGCTTTGATTACGATTGTCGCCTCCCAATTGTTCGAGTTGGTGGCGCTGGTGCGAATGCGCCAGTTTAACGTCGACTAGTTGTGCGAAGGTTCACGAGGGGCAGAAAGAACCTCGTGACGGCTTTCGACTGCGTGTGTGAACTACTCCTCTGAACGCCTGCTCGTTCCCATTTGGGAAAACGTGAGCCACAGCAATCTGGTGAGCTCATGTTTAAAGATGAATCAAAGCTCACGCTGCTGGTACGATGGTCAGACCGCGTCATCAACGGTGAAAATGCCTGTCAAAGTCGATTAACCTACCCGGGAGGACACCCTGTCCACGTCATCGCCCTCGACGAGCCGTCGAGCAAGCACTGCAAAACCGGTCTGGTATTGGACGCTTCTTGTCGTTCTCGTCATCGTTATCGTTGTTACGGCAATACCCCCATCAACCCGGACTTGAGGATTTTTTCCCGAGCGCAATTTTCGGGGAGGGAACTCTTTTTGAGTTCTCACGCTTGACTCTTGCCCGCGTGATCATGGCGCTTGTCCTCTGCCTTGCACTGGTCGGTGTTGCCCGTAAGCCGAAGCTCGTTCCAGGTCGCGGTCAGATGGCCGTTGAATTCCTCGCCGATTTTATTCGCGCGAATGTTGCGCTTGAAATGCTTGGTAATAAGAACGGTCGTCGCTTCGCAGGATTCATCGGGTTCGCATTTTTTGGCGTCTTGGCCATGAACCTTGCCGGCGTTATTCCCGGCATCAACATTGCAGCATCCTCGGTCGTTGCTGTTCCGATGGTGTTCGCCATCATCTCTTACGTGACTTTCGTCGGAAGCGGTATCAAGGCCCAAGGCGTTGGCCACTACTTCAAGTCCCAGCTTTTCCCGCCGGGATTGCCGAAAGCAATGTACCTGCTGATCACGCCGATTGAGTTCCTCTCGACGTTCATCGTTCGCCCGTCCACACTGATGTTTCGGCTTTTGGCGAACATGATTGCTGGTCACCTGCTCTTGGGTATGACCTACTTCGGTACCGCAATCCTTCTGCACGAGCTCAACGCAATGAGCTCCCTCGGCGTGCTGACCGGCGCAGCAATGTTTGTCATGACGGCCTTTGAGGTTTTCGTTGCGTTCCTTCAGGCGTACATCTTCACGATCCTTTCCGCCGTTTACATCAAACTGTCCATCGAAGCTCACTGAGCCCAATCGCGCCTCTTGGCGTCCAACACAAAAGGAAGAACACTATGACAACCGCAGCATTTGCCTACATCGGCTACGGTCTTGCAACCCTCGGCCCGGCCATCGGCATTGGTTTCCTGGTCGGAAAGACCCAGGAATCCACCGCTCGTCAGCCTGAGGTTGGTGGCCGTCTGTTCACCAATATGATTATCGGCGCCGGCATGGTTGAGGCACTCGGCCTCATCGGCTTCGTTCTTCCGCTCATCGTTAAGTGACCATCGCTATGCACCAGGTAATCGCCGCGAGTGAGGAAGTTGGTGGCCTCGCCGTCATTCTTCCTCCGCTCTACGAGATCTTCTGGTCGGCGCTTGTTCTGCTCATCGTCCTCCTCCTCGTTGGTAAGTTTGCTCTTCCGCGTCTTTACGCTGCAATGGACGAACGCCAAGCGAAGATCGAAGAGGGCCTTGCTTTTGCCGAAAAGGCAAAGGAAGACCAAGCACGTGTAGCACGCGATCGTGAAGACGCGCTGAAGCAGGCGAATATCGAGGCTCACGAGATTCGTGAAAAGGCTTCCCAAGAAGCACAGGGCATCATTGCTGACGCGCGCCTGGAAGCACAGAACGAAGCAACCCGTATCCTCGAGAACGCGCAACGTCAGATTCTTGCCGAAAAGCAGGCAGCTGAGATCTCCCTGCGCTCTGACGTTGGTCTTCTGGCAACCGAGTTGGCAGAAAAGATCGTTGGCGAACATCTGAGCGACACCGCGCTGACCAGCCGTGTCGTTGATCGTTTCCTTGACGATCTTGAGGCGGATACTCTCCGTGAAAGCGAGCGTGCGAATCGATGAGTGAACTCGGTCGACTCTCTAGCGTCGCATGTGCAACGCAACTCGAAGATGCACTAGCCCAGAGCGACGTTGACGCGCGTGCAGTGGGAGAGGACTTCTTCTCCATCACTGACCTCGTGAAGAAAGAACCGCGGGTTATTCGTGCATTCACTGATCCATCACGTAGCGGTGACGACAAAGCCCAGCTGGTTCGCACTTTGCTGAGCTCACACCTTACAACGGACGCTTCACTCAGCGTTCTTCAAATGATGGTGCGTGAACACTGGTCAAATCTCGATAGCTTTGCCGATACCACGGAGGTCCTTGGTATCCTCGCAGTTCTTTCAGATGCGAATCGTGCTTCGAGCCTCGATAGAGTCGAATCCGAACTCTTTGAAGTACGCCATTTCCTTGAAGACAACCGTGAACTCCGCTTGAAGCTTTCCGATGCTTCGCTAGGCACATCCCATGAACGTGGTGATCTAGCCACCGCGATTTTTGAATCGAAGCTTTCAGTGTGGACGATGCGTTTGCTACGTCGTGCCGTCGGTCGTTCTCGTCGCGGGCGCCTTCTGGTGAACCTTCGACGCTTCGCTGAATGGTCAGCTGTCATCCAAAATAGGCGGCTTGTCACAGTTCAAAGCGCGGTCGAAATGTCGCCGGAGCAGATTTCTCGCTTGCGTTCGCTCTTGGAAAAGCGCTTCAACTCAGAGATTTCACTTGCTATCTCGGTCGTTCCCGGTCTTGTCGGTGGCTTCAAAATACGTGCACAGACAACATCGATCGATGCCAGCCTCTCGACTCGTATCTCAGATATGAAACAGGCTCTGGCTTCCTAACAGCCACCACTACCGATTAGAAACGTTTACAGAAGGAATTACTCATGACTGACCTGTCTATCAGTCCCGAGGAGATCCGTGGTGCATTGGACTCCTTCATGCAGTCCTACCGTCCCAGTGAAGTAGCCACCGAAGAGGTTGGCCACGTCACCGAGACCGCCGACGGTATCGCTCACATCGAAGGCTTGCCGGGCACAATGGCCAATGAGCTTCTCCGCTTCTCCGATGGCACACTTGGCTTGGCAATGAACCTGGAGCAACGCGAAATCGGTGCCGTTATCCTCGGTGACTTCGGTGGCATCGAAGAAGGCCAAGTTGTTCACCGAACGGGTGAAGTTCTTTCTGTCCCGGTTGGTGATGGCTACCTTGGGCGTACGGTTGACCCGCTGGGTCGCCCGATCGATGGCTTGGGCGAGATCACCGATGTTGATGGTCGACGCGCACTCGAACTGCAGGCCCCCGGTGTCATGATGCGTAAGTCGGTTCACGAACCGTTGCAGACCGGCCTGAAGGCAATCGACTCGATGATCCCGATTGGTCGCGGACAGCGACAGCTGATCATCGGTGACCGCAAGACCGGTAAGACCGCGATTGCTCTGGACACGATCCTGAACCAGCGTGAAAACTGGAAATCCGGTGATCCGAACAAGCAGGTGCGATGCATCTACGTTGCGATCGGTCAGAAGGGCTCGACGATCGCTTCTGTGCGTTCAACTCTGGAAGATGCCGGTGCACTCGAATACACGACCATCGTTGCCTCCCCGGCTTCCGACCCTGCAGGCTACAAGTACATGGCCCCCTACACGGGTTCTGCACTTGGCCAGCACTGGATGTATCAGGGCAAGCACGTTCTGATTATCTTCGATGACCTCTCCAAGCAGGCTGAAGCCTACCGAGCGGTTTCCCTTCTTCTGCGTCGTCCGCCAGGACGTGAGGCATACCCCGGTGACGTTTTCTACTTGCACTCTCGTCTCCTTGAACGTTGTGCGAAGCTCTCCGATGAGCTCGGTGCGGGTTCAATGACGGGGCTTCCGATCATTGAAACCAAGGCAAACGACGTGTCTGCCTACATTCCGACCAACGTCATTTCGATTACCGATGGTCAGATCTTCTTGCAGTCCGATCTGTTCAACTCGAATCAGCGCCCGGCCGTTGACGTCGGTATCTCGGTTTCTCGAGTTGGTGGCGACGCACAGGTGAAGGCAATGAAGAAGGTTGCCGGCACGCTGAAGCTGACACTCGCTCAGTACCGTTCGATGGCTGCATTCGCCATGTTTGCTTCCGACCTTGATCCGGCAACCCGCCAGCAGCTGACTCGCGGTGAGCGTCTGATGGAGCTTCTGAAGCAACCGCAGGCATCGCCGTATTCGACTGCAGAGCAGGTCGCTTCGATCTGGACTGGTACGCATGGCTACTTGGATGACCTTGAGGTCGACGCGGTTCTTTCCTTCGAGCGCTCCCTGCTGGATCACCTGCGCGTGAACTCTTCAGTTCTGGGCATGATCGAATCAACCGGTTTGCTGGAAAGTGAAACAGAAGCTGAACTAGAATCCCAGGTGAAGGCATTCCATGATCAGTGGGTCAGCGCCGGTCGAGGCGTTGTCACACTGGATGACTCCGAGGTGGAAGCAGCTCAGACTCGCGAAGAAATCACCCGTCAGCGTCCCTCGAACGAGAAGGCCTGATCTATGGGTGGTCAGCAGAGGATCTACAAGCAGCGGATTGCGTCAACGCAAACGCTGGCAAAGGTCTTCCGCGCGATGGAAATGATCGCAGCGTCAAGGATTGGTGCTGCGCGTCGCGTGGCTTCGAGCCTTGGCCCGTACGAAAAGGCATTGACGCAGGCAGTTGCAGCAGTCGCGATTCACACGGATTTGGATCACGCACTGACGCGTGAACGTCACAATACGCATCGCGTGGCTGTTCTTATCATTGCTTCCGACCGTGGCATGGCGGGTGCCTATGCGGCGACGATTCTTCGTGAATCGGAACGCCTGATTACTCGCCTGAAGGACGAGGGCAAAGACCCCATCATCTATACTTTCGGTCGTCGTGCACGCTCGTATTTCCGATTCCGTGGAGTCGCCATCGAACGCTCATGGGAAGGTGAATCTGATTCGCCGACTCTTGAAACAACTCGTGAGATCGCAACCGAACTTCTCTCCCGTTTCTTGGACGGTACCCTGATGACGGGTGTTTCAGAAGTTCACCTGGTATATACGCGTTTCGTGTCCGTGATGAGTCAGGTTCCCGAGGTCCGACAGATGCTTCCGCTTTCTGTTGTTGACGCTCCCGAATCGGACCAAGAACGCGGGGAAGAACGCGGTTACTACGACGATCCATCATCGACGTTCCCCGAATACGAATTTATCCCATCCCCGGAAGCCGTACTCGATGCGATCCTTCCGCTGTATGTGGAAAGTCGTATTCATAATGTGCTCCTGCAGTCGGCTGCCTCTGAGCTTGCGTCGCGTCAGCGCGCAATGCACACCGCAACCGATAACGCTGAAGAGCTCATCACCAAGTACACGCGCCTGGCCAACTCGGCCCGTCAGGCGGACATCACCCAGGAGATCAGTGAGATCGTGGGCGGGGCCGACGCATTGGTCGCGGGCTGAGCCCCAGAACACGGAGAAGAACTATGAGCCAGGAAGAACAAAAAGCGGAAGGTCGCGTCGCTCGCGTCGTCGGCCCAGTCGTTGACGTCGAGTTCCCGCCAGACAGCATTCCTCCGCTGTATAACGCACTGAAGGTCGATGTTGATCTTGCCGGACAGGGCGAGGGCGAAGGATCCTTCACCATGACCCTCGAGGTCGCGCAGCACCTCGGTGACAACCTTGTTCGTACCATTGCGCTGAAGCCGACCGATGGCCTAGTTCGTGGTGCTGTTGTCACTGACACGGGTGCACCGATCTCGGTTCCCGTCGGCGATATCACCAAGGGCCACGTGTTCAACGTGACCGGCGAACCGCTGAATCTGAAGGAAGGCGAGCAACTCGAAATCACCGAGCGTTGGCCAATTCACCGCCAGCCTCCGGCATTCGATCAGCTTGAAGCCCGCACCAAGATGTTCGAAACGGGCATCAAGGTTATCGACCTTCTGACTCCCTACGTCCAGGGTGGCAAGATCGGTCTGTTCGGCGGTGCAGGCGTCGGCAAGACCGTTCTGATTCAGGAAATGATTCAGCGTGTTGCTTTGAACCACGGTGGCGTGTCCGTGTTCGCCGGTGTTGGCGAACGTACCCGTGAAGGCAACGACCTGATCCGCGAAATGGAAGAGGCAGGCGTCTTCGACAAGACCGCGCTTGTGTTCGGTCAGATGGACGAACCGCCAGGCACACGTCTGCGTATCGCACTCACCGGTCTGACGATGGCTGAGTACTTCCGCGACGTTCAGCATCAGGACGTGCTTCTGTTCATCGACAACATCTTCCGTTTCACTCAGGCAGGTTCTGAGGTTTCAACGCTTCTTGGCCGTATGCCTTCAGCCGTCGGCTACCAGCCGAACTTGGCCGACGAAATGGGCCAGTTACAGGAACGTATTACCTCCGCAGGCGGTCACTCGATTACGTCGTTGCAGGCCATTTACGTGCCTGCCGACGACTACACCGACCCGGCTCCGGCAACGACCTTCGCCCACCTCGATGCAACCACCGAACTTTCGCGTGAAATTGCATCGAAGGGCATCTACCCGGCAGTGGATCCGCTGGCATCCTCGTCACGAATCCTTGATCCGACTTTGGTTGGTCGCGAACACTACGACACTGCAACCCACGTGAAGGCGATTCTTCAGAAGAACAAGGAACTCCAGGACATCATCGCGATTCTTGGTGTTGATGAACTCTCCGAAGAAGACAAGGTCACGGTCGCACGTGCACGTCGTATTGAACAGTTCTTGGCACAGAACATGTACATGGCTGAGAAGTTCACCGGTGTTCCCGGTTCGACGGTTCCACTGTCTGAAACCATCGAAGCCTTCAAGCGTCTTGCCGAGGGTTACTACGACGAGGCTCCGGAGCAAGCGTTCTACAATGCTGGTGGCATCGAAGACGTTGAGCGTGCATGGCATGAGCTCAAGAAGGATGCCTGATGGCCGACAAGGTACTCCAAGTCGAAATCGTCTCCCACGAGGGACGTCTCTGGCACGGCGTTGGTACGTCCGTCCAGATCCCCGTGGTTGATGGACAGCTGGGTATTTTGCCGGGTCGTCAGCCCATGCTTGCCATGCTGAATGCAGGCACTGTGCTGGTGACAACCAAGGAAGGTATCCAGACGTTCACCGTTGACAGCGGATTTGCGTCCGTTGACTCTGATTTTGTGACCGTGGTCGCTGATCACGGTACGATTTCCTGATAAAGGAGCTCCCGCTCGGGTGAATCCGAGCGGGAGCACTTTCACACTTTTGATCGGAGGTGCTTCATGACTTCGCTTTTCGTCATTGTGGTGTGGCTCGTGGCATGTGTTGTGGTTATTGGTCTGCTTGTCTTGCTGATCATTAACGTGCGTGCTCGTCACTTGGAAAACAAGCTTGGCGCATTCCGGTCATTCTCACGTCCCGATCAGCACTCGGGATGGACGGCGGGACTGGGCCTCTACGACGTTGAATCGCTGTCGTGGTATCGCTTGGTTGGCTTGACGAATAAGCCCGTGTATTCCGTGAAGCGTCGAGGCCTTCAGATCTTAGCGGCGAACCCGCATTCTAAAGATGGCGAACTTGTTGAGATTCGCTTGCTCTCCAACGAGAAGCGCTATGAGATCGCATTGTCAAAGGAAACATACAATGCGCTTGTCTCGTGGGTCGAATCCGGTCCGCCTCAGCTCTAAAATCCTTTCATGCACTGCTACTAGGTTGTCTGATTCCTGTTTTACAGCCTTGAAATTTGAGCATCTCGCCACGTCTGAGGCGTTGATAGTAAAGATCGGGTGCCTTCACCTGTTAGGCTCTGGGGCGTGCGAGTCCTCATTGCAACGTGCACCGTTGATTATTCCGGTCGTCTGTCAGCCCACCTTGACCCCGCCACGCGCGTCATCATGGCCAAGGCGGATGGTTCAATTTTGATTCACTCCGATGGTGGATCATATAAGCCTCTGAACTGGATGAATGCCCCGTGCACGGTCACTGTGGAAGTGCCTGAAAGTGATGAGGAAGTCGACGGCGTTACTGAAGTTTGGACTGTCCAAGCAGATAAGAAAGATGACCGTCTTGTCATCTCGATTCACGACATCGTCTCGGATGTGAATGTTGATTTGGGCGAAGACCCCGGTCTTGTGAAGGACGGCGCTGCCGGCGTCGTCTACGTTGTCGCTACCTACGGTGAACAGATCGTCGCCTGGGCGAAGAAGGTTCTCGCTTCCCTGCCCAAGTGCCCCTGCTGCAAGGAGGAGCCGAAGGCCGTCGAAGAGACCGCCGCTGAGGAAGCGCCTGCCGAAGAGCCTGCCGAGGAAGTCCCCGCCGAGGCTCCCGCTGAGGAAGTCCCCACCGAAGAGCCTGCCGCTGAGGTCACCGTGAACGCCAACGAGCCCGTTGCCGAAGAAGCTGACTTTGCTGAGTAATTTCGTTTTATAAGCAAAAATCCCGGAAAGCTGTCGCTTTCCGGGATTTTTTCTGTAATCATTCACTATTTCAGCTCTACCAGAACATAGCTTCCTTCGCCGCGGATTGTGTGGTACATGTTGTCCTCCAGAACGGGCAAGTCCATTTTCCGCAAGTCCACATCCGGATTCCATACGACGTTTTGCAGATCATAGCAGCAGTAGAACCCGTACTGGGTCAGATCGTCTCCCCCGCCGAAGGTGTCGGGAATGAGACGGTTCAGCATCTGGTAGTTTTGCGGCATGTTCCAAAGAACCGGCGCTTTACCGATGGAGCCGGACAGCTGCACCGTCACCGGTGCGTCCGACCGGAACGCCTCCACTTCCTGCAAGTCCGAAATCACCAGCCGGGTGCGGAAATCCGTGTAGTCCTTCTGGACGCTCAGGGCATTCCCATAGGTGAAGGAGAACACAAAGAAAACCCAGCTGAGAACCACCGCCGGTATCTTAAGCGGAACGCGCTTCTTCCCTTCCGCCGCCGTCATGCCGAAAACGGTACCGGGGCAACCGTCTTATGCTCCGCGGAATCGGGCTAAACGAAA
>OGZA01001619.1_pt1 | contig 14917 bp, 11 predicted proteins | sample 1576591 | NCBI WGS metagenome assembly OGZA01 (sample SAMEA3541565, study PRJEB24748) | human gut metagenome | biome: human gut; feature: human-associated habitat; material: faeces | place: China | collected 2012
CTACAGTTTTTTCACATATCGTATTTCCCTGTTCCGAAACCAAAATCTTAATATACAAGAAAATAAACGCAAAGATTTCAATAATCACAGTGCCAAAACCTAATAACTGCTTTATAGATGCTCCTCCTACAATTTCATTTAAATGTGGATTATTTGCCAAAGAAACAACCATATACAACATCATTGTCGTTAAGACACTCGTTAATATATAAGGAATGATGGTACGCGCATTCTTCTTCAAATTATCTACAGCTAAATTTAAATAGAAAGCTCTACTCATGATGCACACCACCTGTAGCTAGTAATGTCAACGTATCACTAATACATTGGTACATCTGATCTAAATTCTTGTTTCCCTTATAAATTTCATGGAAGATCTTTCCATCCTTAATAAATAATACGCGAGAAGCATGACTTGCCGCCTTTGTCGAATGGGTTACCATTACAATTGTTTGTTGATTCGCATTGATGGTTCCAAACAAATGTAAAAGTTCCTCTGTACTCTTTGAATCCAATGCCCCCGTTGGCTCATCAGCCAAAATTAGATCTGGATTTGTGATGATGGCACGAGCAACAGCTACACGCTGCTTTTGTCCACCACTGATTTCATATGGAAACTTATCTAAAATATTCTCAATCCCTAGTTGTTTGACAATTGGATCCAATCTTTTTTTCATCTCTGGGTATTTTTTCTTACTTAAAACCAAAGGCAAGAAAATATTGTCGCGATTATTAAAATTATCTAATAAGTTAAAATCTTGGAATACAAAACCTAAATGTTCTCTTCGAAAGTTCGCAATTTCCTTTTCTGAAATATGCGTAATATCTTTACCATGTAATAAGACTTGTCCACTTGTTGGTTTATCCAAAGCTGCCAAGATATTTAATAGTGTTGTCTTACCAGATCCAGACTCTCCCATAATAGCGACATATTCGCCTTTATTCACACTAAAATTAACGTTGGTCAATGCCTGTACTTGATTCTGTGTAAATCTTGTTGTATATACTTTTTTCAAATTTTTTACTTCCAATAATGCCATATTCATTACCTCCATGTACACCAAAATTCTACAAAGAATCCAAAAATGCAGCCATCGATTCAGCTAACACTCATCTTACAAGATTGTAAGATTACTCAATTCTTCCTTCAAAATACGTAAGATCCAATATCACTCGAGTGCCTTTACCAACATTTGATTCAATCGTTATTTTATGATTCAACATATCCAAAATATTTTTACATAAATATAGACCTAGACCACTTGCTGTTTTATCACTACGCCCATTCATGCCTGTATATCCCTTTTCAAACACACGATTTAAATCACTTGCACTAATACCAATACCCGTATCTTCAATAACTAAGACATGTTTAGTCTTCATATATATAGATATCAAACCATTTTCATTGGTATATTTAAGACTATTCGAAAGAATTTGTTCCAACACAAACACAAGCCACTTTTCATCACTCAAAATCACATCTCCAGTTTCTTTAAAGCTCAACTGAATGTGTTTACGAATAAATTCTGTAGAAAAGCGACGAATCGATTGTCGAATTAAATCATCCAATTCTAATTCTTTAAATAAGAAATCAGTATGCGTACTATGTAATCGTAAATAGGCTAAAACCATATCTGTATATTGATCCATTCGTAAGAGTTGTAACTTGATTTCACTACGTCTCAATTTCTCATCTTCAAGCAACAATTTCATAGCGGCAATGGGAAGTTTGGCCTGATGCACCCACATCGTAAAATAATCTTCTAGATCATGCATTTTATTTTCTGAAGAAATAACATATTCATCATGATACTCTTTCATAGCCACTAAGATTTTATGATAATCCTCTCCCATCAATGAAGAATCTTGAAGATCGCAAGACAAAGAAATATTACTATTGGATTGAAGTGTTACTAGTGTTTGGTGTTTCTTATAATATTTGTGGTAATCCCAAAAGAAACAAACCACCAACAATACACATAAAAGCATAAAGGCATATGTAAAAGCTTCAAGTTCTAAATTATAGAGTTTAAATACAACATAGCATGTCAAAAGACTAAAAGTATATATAACTATAAACAAACGTCGATCTTTTAAATAATGACTAAACAACTTCATATCTTATATCCCAACCCTTTTTTTGTTTGAATAAAATCCACAATTCCAATACTCTCCAGTTTTTTACGCAAACGATTCACATTTACACTCAGTGCATTTTCATCCACATAAAAGTCCGTCTTCCACAAATATTCCATTAAACTATCTCGAGATACAATCGTCCCCTTCTTTTCCATAAGTAAACGTAGGATCTTAGCCTCATTCTTGCTCAATTCCATTTGAGAAGATTGAAAACATACCGTATTATCATCTAAATTAAAGCGTACACCTTGATATTCAAGGATATTATGATTAGATACAAAGTCATAGCTACGTCTTAATATTGCCGTGATTTTAGCAGCTAGAACATTTAAATCAAATGGTTTACATACAAAATCATCCGCACCCTTAGAGATAGCCATCACAATACTCATATTGTCTGTAGCACTCGAAATAAAGATAATTGGAACTTTGGATTCTTCACGAATCTTTTCCGTCCATAAATATCCATTTAAATAAGGCAGTGTTATATCCATTAACACTAAGTCTGGATTAAAGGATTGAAATGCATCCATCACATTAAAAAAATCAGTAACTCTATGAACACTATAGTTCCAAGATTTAAGAAACGATTCTAACTTTTTTGAGATAAGTTCATCATCTTCTACAATCATTATTTTATACATAATCTCACCCATTTTATTATACTGCAAACTATAAGAATTCTTTCTAACAATAGTGTAAGAAAAAGAAAAAGGAAGTGATAATATGATCTATCTTCAAGTGGGAATCCTCATTCTAGAAATCGGATTATGTATGTTACTAAATAATCTTTTAAAGAATAAATTCAATAAAAAAATACGATACGCCATCTGTATCGCATTACTATTAAATTGGAATATCTAAAACTAGATAGGGATAAATCAACCTTTAAAAGTCATAGGGATTTTGACTCTGAGATAGAGATGACCTTTAAACACTTTTAGTCACCCCTACCTAATTGTGGATTACCTTTGCATTTTGATGTTGTTCACCAACTTTCTTTGCCTCTTCTTCTGTACAATACAATTTACTTTCACGAACACATGTTCCTGATGGCCTACAATTACCTTCATCAGATTTAATTGTAATAAATTCACCAGTATTTCTTATTACTTTTCCTTAACAATTCTATTTGAGACAATAAAGTAAACTATATCTTCTGGATTAAACCGTTTCATTTAGTTTATTCTTCAAATTTTTTTCAAATTTTAAAATTTCTTCCATGCATGAATCAAGGAATTTAAATATCTCATCTTTATTAATTTCATCACCGATATTAATAGTTTCAGATTTAAAAATTTGTCTCCATAACCAATCATCTTTTTGGTTTCCTGATGGATATATTTTATTTATCTTATTACAAATTTGCTTGAATTCATCTGTAGAATTTTTGTTACTAAGAACTAGCTTGATATATGAAGGCTGCTTTTCAATATTCACTATTTCATAGAAATAATGATTCTCTGAATTCCAACCACTAGGACAACCAGGAATTTCCGGAATTATTTCATTCATTCCATCTGTTGTAAATCGAGTAAAAGACCGTGCACTTCTTTTAATATCTAAATGTATATTCCCTTTGGTTAAGGCCCATTCTCTAAATGCACCCGCAATATCTGAATATCTTTTTTCCTTTGTATTCATCAGATAATTAATCATAGTTTCAAGAAGTTTATCCGCCCATTCACAATGAAATTGTTTCATCTTAGACCAGTCATTTTCGTTGTTGACACTAACTTTGTTTATACTATACGAAATATAACAAGCTTTATATTGATCAGCTCGATCCCATTTTAATTGAGTGCCTAATTGATTCTCAATTTCAATTTTATGACTATATAGTTTGTCAAAAACAAATTCATTTTTTTCTTTATCACTTGTCGAAATACATAATTCAACTCTAACGCTATCTATATTTGCAATACAATTTATTGCAAAACCACTCATTCCAAAAGAACCGCTAAGTGTATTTGACGTTGTAACAGATGCATTATTAAACGTACCTCTATGCATTGTTTTATTCTGCAAGCAAGGAATAACATAGGCCCAATACTTCTTCCTTATCTCATCTAAATCATTGGAAGAGCGAACATTTTTTTCTTCTTTTAAATAGAAAATCAAATCCATAGGATCCAAATTAAATAGAGTAAATAGTCTTCTTAATATTCTTATCTTTGTTGTGGTACTTGTATTCTTTTCAACATAAATATTATTATCTATCTTTAAAGCTGTTCTTAATAAGGACTCATCATTACTAAAATAAGCTTTTGAGTCATAATCGTCAGTTTCTTGGAAAACCAAAGAATTCAATACCGATTTATCTCGTTCATGCAAATATTTAACAATATTTTCAAACATCTCCGCCCAGCTTGTAACTGGTTGTTCGATATCAAGATAGCTATATTTAACTATCTCTCTACCTTTCAAAGCATAATTTTCATCATCTAAAGAGCATGATTCAAACTCTTTTTCTACAGGAACAAATTCAGTTGTTGGATATGACCAAATCTCTAAAGCTCTTTTCATCATATCAGCGTTTCGTTCTTCAAGTTCATTTACTCCCCAAGAATCTTTAGTTGCTATCTTTTGATTCATTCTCAATCCGCTATCCTTATAACCACCTTTACCTTCTCTTTTTTCAATAAAGGTATTATTGCTTAAATTTGAATTGTATCCAGTTAAAGTCAAATTAGCCAAACGATGTAACCATATATCATGAATTTCATCAGCTCTTTCACCTAAACTATCAATCCAAGAAGGCGTTAATGTTTGAGGCATAATATGTTCGATTGTGTAAATATTTTTATCTAAATTTGAATAAACATCTTTTGCTTCAACTGTTCCATAATTTTCATATCGTTCAAACAAATATGCTTTAAATGTTCCTCGCATTTTGTATACTTGTTTTTGAGAAATAGCTTCTTTAAACTCATCATCCATTGGATATCTTGCTGTATCTTTTTTTATTGTTAAAGCATAAATAAACTTGGAAAGATAATTATCCGCACTGTTATCGTAACGTATAATTTCTTTATTCAAATTCTTAAATACTTTATTTAACGCATTAGTTGGAACATCACATATATTCCTTCTAAATAGATAGTTTTCTACAACAGTAAATATTTCAGCTACATCAGATGTAGGAATCTTACCATCTTGATTCAGTTTAAGCACTTCCAATAAGAACGGACGGGGAACAACCATTTCTAATCGATTCAATCGATACATACAATTATCTAAATTGACATTATTCAAACCACTTTTGCTAGTTAATAATTTTTCATAAAGACGTGCATAATTCAATATGTCATCCAATAATTCATCATTTGTTAACGTTAAAGTCTGGCTATAGGATTTAAATTCTTGATATACATTATTAATATTTGGAGTAAGTTGTCTTTTAACTGTCAAATAATCCCTAATAAATGCACTAACATCATTCTTTGTGCATTTTTCAATCTTAGACCAATATTTATCAAAATATAAAGGCTGCTCTTTGGGTGGTAAACTCATTAATACATAATTACGGATTTTATCTCCCTCAGTTAATGCTAACCCTGTAGAATTTAAACTTTCAAAAATTAATTGTGCATTATCATTTTGTTCAAGTGTAATCGCTATGATTTCTAATTTTCCAATCACATCAAACAAGTCTGTAGCAGAAATTGTATCTTGGGAAATCAAGTCATAAAAATATTGATAATTGATTGTAAGATTTGAACTAAAGTCATAATCTTCCTTGTCGCCAAACAATCTTTTTAAAGCATCTCGATCACTTTTAACTGGATGAAGTTTAATCTTATCATTTTCATCTGCATATGGAGATATGATAAAACGATCCAATATTTCTTGAGATAATTTATCCTTAGTACAAGTTATTTTTCCTTCTTCTATCAAATTTGAAAGAGCTAAAAGCAACAATGTAATTGTTGTTAATCTTTGCTGGCCATCAATGATATGATATTCAATTTTACTTCCATTTGGGACAACAGCCGAAACAATACTCCCAAAGAAATGACTTTCTCTATTGTCTGTAATGATTTTTTTTAAATCTTCATAGAGTTGTTTACAATTCTCATATTTCCAATCATATTTTCTTTGGTAAACAGGAATAATAAAACGTTTGTCATTTCCCTCCATGAAATCTTTCATTTTTGATTCAGAACCCTTCATTGACAGGCCCTCCTTTGATTCAATTATTTTAAAGCCTTACTCTTCGCCTTTAAATAAAGTTTAGCACAATAACTTTATTTGTTCACTTTTTTACAATATTCTTAAAACAACTATATTTTAATTTCCAACTCTGTTTATAGCAGAATGGCAACAAGTGTTAACAGCTATAATTAATCACTAAATTCCCATAATTTACATTATGAGCAGATTGGTAAAGAAGTTAAATGCATCGAAGATGAGCTTCCTTTTGAAATACCTGATAGTTGGGAATGGACTCGTTTGAATTTTATTGGTGAATGGAAAGCTGGAGCAACTCCTAGTAAAACAAACATTAAGTTTTATAAAGACGGAAGTATTCCATGGTTATTAACAGGGGATTTAAATAATGGAATGATTACAGATATTCCAAATAAAATAACCAATTTAGCATTGGAAAAAACTTCTGTAAAATTGAATCCTGCTGGTACAGTATTGATTGCTATGTATGGAGCAACTATAGGAAAACTTGGAGTTTTGACTTTCCCTTCAACAACAAATCAAGCATGCTGCGCTTGTGAAGTTATTCAGCCTTTTTATAACATGTACTTGTTTTACTTTTTAATGGAAAATAAAATGAACTTTATTAAGCAAGGTGAAGGTGGCGCTCAGCCAAATATCTCCAGAGAAAAAATAATAAAAACGTTTATTCCTATTCCACCTCTTAATGAACAATATCGCATCGTGGAACGAATACATAAAATTGAACCATTAATTACTAAATACAAAAAAGCAGAAGAGCAACTCTATGAATTAAATTCGAATATTAAACAGCAACTCAAAAAATCTATTTTACTGTATGCAATTGAAGGAAAGTTGGTTTCACAAGATCCAAATGATGAACCTGCTTCTGCTTTATTAGAACGTATTCGTAAAGAAAAACAAAAGCTAATTGCTGAAGGTAAGATAAAAAAAGATAAGAATGAGTCCATCATTTATAGAAGGGATAATTCTTATTATGAGAAGTTAAATGGAATTGAACAATGTATCGATGATGAAATTCCATTTACTATTCCTCAAAAATGGAGTTGGATAAGGTTAAAAAATATATCAATCATAAATATGGGAGCATCACCAGAAGGTGAAAGTCTATCTAGCAATAATGAAAATGGTTTTGAGTTCCATCAAGGAAAAATCTTTTTTGGAGATAAATATCTTAATAGAAGTAATGTATATACATGCGAACCTATAAAATTTGCAGAAGAAAATAGCTTATTACTATGTGTACGAGCTCCAGTTGGAAAACTTAATATTACAAGAAGAAATGTTTGTATAGGTAGAGGTCTTTGTGCTATAAAACCTTATGGGAATATCAGAACAGATTTCTTATATTATTTTCTTCTAACTTATGAAAAGTATTTTACTCAAAACTCAACTGGATCCACGTTTAAAGCAATAACTTCTAATGTAATATTTGATTGTTTATTTCCTCTTCCATCTTTAGATGAACAAAATAAAATAATCAAAACTCTTGAAAAAGTATACTCCATCTTAAAATAGATGAAGCATACTTTTTTTACCAGTCAATAATTGTATCCACTAATTCTTGTTGTTCAGTGGATGTCTTTCGTAAATAAATTCGTGTAGTTTCTATACTTTCATGTCCCATTAAATCAGCTAGAAATGCAATATCATTACATTTTGATAAAAAGTTTTTTGCAAATCTATGCCGAAAGGAATGAGGATAAACAACAGCAGGATTAATGTCATATTTAATTGCAAATTTCTTCAACTGCCCTGATATACCTCTAGTTGTTATTCTTTCTCCATACTTATTCAAAAAAATGAAGCCACTGTCTTGATTTCGTTCAGATAACCAAGATAATGCTTCGTTTTTTAATTGTTTAGGAATATAGATTCTTCGAAGTTTTCCACCTTTTGAATATATATCTATATAGCCTAACTTAACATGTTCTACTTTAAATTGAATTAACTCACTTACTCTTGCACCAGTTGCTGCTAAAAAGCGTACAATCATATACCAATCAATATCATCTTTCTGCAGTTGATTTTTTAAATATGTATAATCCGCTTCACTGATTACATTTTCTAAATATGTTTTTTGCTGTATCTTTACAAAAGTTAACTTTAAAGAACCTTTTTTCAGAAAATCTAGATAACAATTAATTGCACGTATTCGTAAGTTTACGGTTTTAGGTTTATAGTTTTCTACCAGCCATATTTTATAGTTTTTTAAATTCTGTTTGTTCATACTATCATATTGTTGATAGAATTGGGTAACAGCAAAATAATATGAATCTACAGTGTTTTTTGAAAAATTTGTTTTTTCTAGATAATTTTTAAATTCTTGCATATATAAGCACCTCCATAGAAGGATTATATATACTAATTTTAGATTAATTTTGTTATTTGTCTTAATCTGTTTACAATAGCGTATTGTTCATTAAGTGGCGGAATAGGAATAAACGTTTTTATTATTTTTTCTCTAGAAATGTTTGGTTGTGCACCTCCTTCACCTTGCTTAATAAAGTACATTTTATTTGCCATTAAAAAGTAAAATAAGTACATGTTATAAAAAGGCTGAATAACTTCACATGCACAGCAAGCTTGATTTGTTGTTGCTGGATAGGATAAAATACCAAGTTTTCCTATTGTCGCTCCATACATAGCAATTAAAATCGTTCCAGCAGGATTCAATTTTACAGATGTTTCTTTTAATGCTAAATTGGTTATTTTATTTGGAATATCTGTAATCATTCCATTATTTAAATCCCCTGTTAATAACCATGGAATACTTCCGTCTTTATAAAACTTAATGTTTGTTTTACTAGGAGTTGCTCCAGCTTTCCATTCACCAATAGAATTCAACCGAGCCCAACACCAATTGTTAGGAATTTCGAAAGGAAGTTCATCGTCGATACAGCGCTCAATTCTATTCAACTTCTCATAATAAGAATTTTACAGAGTTTCTATTAATTGATTTAATAAATCTAATTTAGAAAGCATTCTTTTTTGCTCATAAATTGGTGGAATTGGAAGTAAACTAGAACGTAACTGCGTTTTAGAAAATTTAGGCATTGCGGTTCCTGCAGTAAAATCCTGCAATTTCTTTTGACCATATGGGGATAATATATAGAGACTTATATATTGCGTTAATGTATTGTTTAAGCATTTTATTACAATAGAATTTGGTGCTAACGTCATTGGTATGTCCATGCATGGAATTATAAAAGCTTTACCAATAGAAGCTCCAATATTGCTTAGCATAAGTTCTCCACCATATAATCTTGACTTTTGCAAATAATCAAACCCTGTTTTATCTGTATAAGTTAAACCATGTTTAAAATTATTTGAAAAATCTTGTGTTTTAACCATAAGTGCATAGTTTTTTTCTTTGTAAGTTTTAACATTTTCTCGTAGCGACGCAAAACTACCATTAGCCACATAGTCAGTAATATAAAGTGTTGCACTTTGAAATCTACTCCATATCCAATTACTTGGTATATCGAAAGGAATTTCTTCATCAATACAATTTTCTATTTTATCTAGTTGTTCATAATAAGAATTATCCCTTCTATAAATGATGGACTCATTCTTATCTTTTTTGATTTTGCCTTTAGCAATGAGCTTTTGTTTTTCTACTCGTATTCTTTCTAACAATACAGATGCAGGTTCATCAGTTGAATCTTGTGGTACAAGTTTTCCCTCAATGGCGTACTGTAAGATGGATTTTTTTAGTTGCTCTTTAATAGTAGAATTTAATTCAAATAACTGTTCTTCCGTTTTTTTGTATTTTTGAATTAAAGGTTCTAATAAATTTAAGTAATTAACAATTCGGATCTGCTCGTTAATCGGTGGGACAGGGATAAGAATACTTAATACATCATCTCTTGAAATTCCTGGAATCATACTTTTGGCTTTTGCTTTCAAATTAATGATATCTAATTCCAGTATTATTTTTATATAACATAGATCAATTTTATAGGGAGAAGCAATGCTCATTATTTGACGAGCAATATGCGCCTTTTCTACAGTCAAAAATGCTAGTTTACCAATAGTCCCTTTGCAAGTTAAAAGAAGATCACCTGAATACGCAAAAGATTTAGGTTCTGTTGTCCAGCGATTTATTATGACAGATCCATTTTCAAGATTACTTGCACCGGTTATATACGGGGTCCCTTTGCAAGTTGAATTGAATTTATCTGCTGTTAAATCTTGACCAGAAGTTAATTTAAACAGTTGATTAAATCTGCACCATTGCCAGCTATCAGGTATTTCAAAAGGTAGCTCATCTTCAATACATCTTACTTCTTTTCCTATCTGCTCATAATGTAAATTATCGGCACCACGAAAAATATAAGATTCCTTTTTATTTTTTTTGATCTTACCATCTCTTATCAATTGTTCTTTTTCTTTTCGAATTCGTTCTAATAACACAGATGCTGGCTCATCATTTGGATCTTGTGATACTAGCTTACCTTGAACAGCCATTTGAAGAATAGAATTCTTAAGCTGCTGAGCTGTCATTCTATTTTCCATTAGTCATTCTCCTCAAGATCAATCCCTAAAATATCTGTAATTTGAGCAAGTATTCTATCAATATCCGCATTTAAACTCTTTCTTTTTTCTTGATATTGTTGAATCAACTCTTTCGGTGGTAAGATTTCTTCTTCTTCGTGTGGATAAACACATAAATCAATATTAAATCCTTTTTCTTCTAGTTCAGAAAAAGTATATTTTTTTGCTTTATCAAAGCCATCAATATTAATTTCTTCTCTATTATTCCACCAATCAATAGCAGGTTTAAAATGCTCTAGCTTCATTGGTTTTGTCTTTGAAAAGTTCTTATATCCTTCTGGCATATCTAGACGATAAAACCATGTTTCTTCAGTAGAATGCGTATTATCAAAGAATAGAATATTTGTTGTGATTGATGTATAAGGCGCAAAAACACTATGAGGCATTCTAATAACTGTGTGCAAATTAAATTCGCTTAATAGTTTTTTCTTAATAGCCACTTTGGCGTTATCAATCCCGAATAAGAAACCATCCGGAAGAATAACTGCAGCTCTTCCATTTTTCTTTAAGCGATACATAATTACAGACACGAATAAATCTGCTGTTTCACTACTTGATAAATCTGCTGGAAAATGATTTTTTACATCATCTTTTTCACTTCCTCCATAAGGTGGATTCATAAGAATAACATCAAACTTATCTTCTTCAGTATAGTTTAAAACATCATGCGTTAGTGAGTTACCATGTTCAATTTTCGGAACATCCACGCCATGCAAAAGCATATTAGTAATACAGAGCATATATGGGAAAGGTTTCTTTTCAATCCCATATATTGACTGATCAAATAAACGTCTATCTTCTGTAGTTTTTACTTTAGGTTCAAGCTCTTTAAGCCAGCTAGTTAGGAAACCACCAGTTCCACAAGCAAAGTCCGCCATTGTTTCTCCAATTTGAGGATTAATCATTTTAGTCATAAAATCTGTAACAGCTCTAGGTGTATAAAATTCACCTGAAGATCCAGCACTTTGAAGTTCCTTAAGAATTGACTCATAAATTTCACCAAAAGCGTGACTTTCCGTATAGTCACCAAAATCTAGACCATCAATAATATTGATAACCTGTCTTAAAAGAACCCCATCTTTCATGTAGTTATTAGCGTCTTCAAATGTTGTTTTAACAATCGCTTTCTTGATAGGTGTATCTTTATTTACGTCAAGATTCTTTAATGTAGGAAATAATGTATTGTTGACAAAGTTCAATAAATTTTCTCCTGTTAAATTGTCATCTTGAGCCCAATTAAACCACTTACAATTATCCGGAACAATCGATTCATAGTTGTCCTCATCCATTTCCCAGTTTTGTTCTTGAGCGTCGTATACCTTCAAAAATAACATCCAAGCGATTTGCTCGATACGTTGTGTATCACCATTGATACCTGCATCATTACGCATGATATCTCTTATACTTTTAACAAATCCAGATAAATTATTTGCCATTAATTAGCACCTCCATAAATAACATTTTGCAAGTTATGAACTGCATTTAAATACCCTGCTTTTCCACCAAAATAACTTGCAATTTTTGCTGGAGCTCCATATTTTTTAAATGGCTCTAGTTTCAATACTTTCGTAGTTTCTATTTCATATATACCATCATTCATATACGTTTCAAGAAGTGTTTCCAATACTTCTCTGGCAACATCACTATATTTACTTAGAAAGTCAGTTTTCTTTACATTATTAGCCCTTTCTTTCCTAGTTAATGGTTTTTTATCATATGCAACATGACATATATAGTCAAAATCATCCACTTCTTCCATATGCTCTTCTTTTTTCATTTGCTCAAAATCTATGCCTTTATCGTGAAAAATTTTTATAATTTCTTCTTTTTTAGCATTATCAGTCCAACACTTAATAAACTCGTCCAAAGAAGCATATTCATCTTTTACATTTGTTCTTGTATAATCTACAATGCTTTCTGTTTTCAACAATTTTCCACTCGTATCATACACAGAAACACGTTTATTTATAATTTCAACTCTACATCCATATTTATCTATAATCGGTTTTACTCTAGGTACACCTGGTTCAACAGGAGTAACCGTATCATATGGTGTTGGATCTTCTTTAACTTTCAAAGGTTCGTCCTGTTTAAATCCATCATTAATTTCAACAGGACCATCCCATTCAGGATCACTAAATAATCTAGTAACATTTCTAAAGTCCATCACTACAAAATGCATTTTTCCCTCATTTTCTCGAATTCGAGTACCTCTACCAATGATTTGTTTAAATTCTGTCATCGAACTAATCATCTGATCCAAAACAATTAATTTGACCATTTTACAATCCACACCAGTCGACAAAAGTTTAGATGTAGTTGCAATTACAGGCCCCTCTTTATTTATAGAAATAAAATACTTTAATTTTCCTTTGCCATATGCATCACTACCGGTAATTCTTACTACATAATCCGGATTTTCTACACACATATCTTTATTTAAATTGGCTAAAGCAACACGCATTCTTTCTGCATGATCTTCATTTGCGCAGAATACAATAGTCTTTTGATATCTATCTGTTGCTTTTAAATATTTTGTTATTTCCTTTGCTACTTGTTCCGTACGGTCTTCGATAATTAAGTTATAATCAAAATCACTATTTGTATAAACTCGATCTTCTATTTCTTCACCATTTTTATCTCTTTGTCCTTTATATGGTCGCCATCCTTCTGAAATGTCTGTTGTTATATTAATGACCTTAAATGGAGCTAAAAAGCCATCATCAATTCCATTTTTAAGACTATACGTATAAACAGGCTCACCAAAATAATCGATATTTGAAATTTTTTCCGTTTCTTTAGGTGTCGCTGTCATTCCAATTTGTGTGGCACTTGAAAAATATTCTAATATTTTTCTCCAGTTACTATCTTTTTTTGCAGATCCTCTATGACACTCATCAACGATGATTAAATCGAAAAAATCAGGTTTGAACAACTGGCTTATTTTTGTTACAATTTCATCTTCACCAGCTTCTTCCTTGTTCTCTTCATCTCCTGCAATCTGTTGATATAAGGAAAAGTAAACTTGGTATGAAGTTACCGTAACTGGATTATCTTTTTGATAATTCACTTTGTGAATAACATTTTTTAGAGGGCTAAAATCCTGATCAATGGATTGATCTACAAGGACATTTCTATCAGCTAAATATAACCTGAATTATTCATGAAAAGATAATAAAAACCGCGTTTAAAAAGCGCGGTTTTCTCTGCGGCTATAAGCCTTTACTGCCAGCTCGCGTCTCAAGGCGCTGCTTTCACTTCGTTCAAGCTATCGCTTTTGACTCTCGCCAGCCCTCAAAGGGCTTTATTTTTTTCTATTTCTTTCTTTTTGCTTTTTCTTGTTTATATGCCTGTTGCTCTGCTTCTGAGAATGGATTTGTGTACTCCTTTACGCTCATTTTATCCATTGCTATATCATGCATTTCCTGCTCACGAATATATTTTGCAACTGTTGCATCATTCAACCCTACAGTACTTACATAATATCCTTCACTCCAAAAATGTCTGTTTCCAAACTTATATTTCAGATTTGCATGTCTGTCAAACATCATTAATGCTGACTTTCCTTTCAGATATCCCATAAATGCAGATACAGATAATGATGGAGGTATCATAACCAGCATGTGTACATGGTCTCTCATCAAATGTCCTTCTATTATTTCCACATGCTTATATTTACATAATTCTCTCAATATTTCACCCAAATCTTTTCGATATTGATTGTATATCACTTTTCGTCTATACTTTGGAGTGAAAATGATGTGATACTTACACATCCATTTTGTATGTGCTAAAGAGTTTGCTTTATTAGCCATTATAATCACCATTCTTTCCTTATTTTGATAGCTTGAACACCTTCATTATAGAAAGAATGGTGATTATTTTGTATAACATTTTTTTGATACCACCCGCATAGCAGGTGGTTTTGTCGTTTCGTACTTCGTACTCAACTGGCTAAAGCCAAAAGCGTAAAAATAAAAAAAGCCCATCAAATCATATAAAATGATTTGTATGGGCGCTTTTCATT
>OGZA01001625.1_pt1 | contig 14890 bp, 19 predicted proteins | sample 1576591 | NCBI WGS metagenome assembly OGZA01 (sample SAMEA3541565, study PRJEB24748) | human gut metagenome | biome: human gut; feature: human-associated habitat; material: faeces | place: China | collected 2012
ACGCTCATCAGGCTGCTCAGCTGTTCCAGCCTGCAGCGGGCGTTTTCTACCTGATCCCAATGGTCTGATACCGTCATAGGAAAATACCTCCAAAGTCTTGATTTGCTTGACTTTTCAGGAGGTAAGTGGTATAATATTCTTACCTTCCGAAAGGTCGGTGGGATGAGTAGAACAGTTCGTTTCTCAGGCGGCGTTCTACTCATTTTTTATGTCCATTCAGCCGTTCCCAAATAATTTCGATTCCTTCTCTGATGACAGCGCTCTTCGTTGTCCCTTTTATTTTCGCACAATTTTCAAGTTTCTCTGCGGTTAGCTTATCCATGCGAATACGTGTATCCACATCTTTGGGATTGACTGACTTCGGACGTCCCGTCCGTGGGCTCAAATGTTTCACCTCACTTTCTGTGTAACCATTATAATTTGGTTACACAAAAAGTCAACCCCTTTTCAAAAATTTTCTACGCCATCATCATCCCCAGCTGGTCGTTCACGTCCTCCATCCTCCGGGCCACCTGACTGGGGCTTTCGACCGGCTCGTAGAAGTTCACCGTCTGCTGCACCACCGGCGCGCCGCTTTGCCCGCTTTGGCTGCCGGTCTCCCGACGGCTTTCGTAGAATCGGTCGGTGGCGGCGTTCAGGCTGCCCGCCAGCTCCTCCTGCATCCGGGCCAGCTGGTCGTTGAAGCCGCGGAACCAGTCCGTGATGCTCCCCACCTTGCTCTGGAAGCCCTCCAGTAGCTTCTCGCCCATGCTCTTGCCCAGCGCGTCGTATTCGGGCACGTATTCGTACAGCAGGTCCATGATCTCGTCCTGGCTCTTGGTCATCAGCAGCTTTTCGGCCTCGGCCTGCAGGCTGGCGGCCTTGAGCCGTTCCTCGTAGGCTTTCTCGATGGCGTCCTGTTCCCCGTCCAGCTCCTTGATCTTCTCGGAGGCCTGATCTCTGATCTTCTCGATCTCCTCCTGCAGGGCTTCCTTCTGCTGCTTTAATTCCAGCTTGCGCAGCCGTTCCTCCCGGCTGGCCACCGCCTCGTCCAGCTGCTGCTGCAATTTCTGCCGGTTGTACGCGTCCTGCTCGTACTCCACCTCCCGGCGCAGTTTTTCGATCTTCCGCAGCTCCTCGGCGCTCTTTTTCTCCTCGTCCTCGGTGTCGGCCAGCTGGTCCAGCGCGGCGATCTGGTCTTCAATGGCCTGCACGCTGTCGTCCCGCCACTGCTCCCACGCCTCCCGGCTCTTGTCCAGCCGCTCGATCTCCGCGTCCCGCATGGCCTCGTAGCGCTTTTCCAGCGCGGAGACCACCCCGTCCGCCAGCTGGTCGATGCTGTCCGCGTCCCGTTCCCTGATTTCCTTCTTGAGATCGTACACCTTTTCTTCCCATGCCATGATCTCCTCGGCGGTCATCTGGTGCTTCCGGCGGATTTCTTCCAGCCCGGCCAGTTCCTCCTCCAGACTGATCTCGTTCAGGTGCCGCCGGTGCTCCAGCCGGTCGTAGTCCGCCTGCAGGGCTTTCTTTCGGGCTTCCTCGGCCTTCTTCTCCGCGTCCTCGGCCTTGCTGCCGCCGCCTCCGCCGCCACCGCCCCCGCCGCCGCTGCCGGAAAGGTTCACCCCGGCGGCCAGCAGGGCCGCCTGTGCCTCCCTGGCCATGGCGATAATGGCTTCCAGCGCGGCAATGGCGGGGCTGTTGTCCACGTCGATGTTGCCCTGCATGATGAGGCTCTGCCGGGTCGCCTCCGCCCAGCTGATGACGCTGCTCAGGTCGCTGGCCATGCCGGCTGCGGCCGCGTCCACGCTTTCGTCTGCGGCGGTGACGGCGTCGTCCAGCCCCTCGAAGTTCTTCCCAAGCGCCGCCGTGGAAATGCCCGCGGCCTTGCACTTAGTGCGCAGCTGCTCCGCCACCCGGTTATATTCCGCGCCGTTCTTCTCGCAGCTTTTCAGTTGTGCGGCCAGCTCCTTCACCTGCTGGATGGCCGTTTTCTGCCTGCCCAGCGTCTCGATCTGCCGGTTGCACTTCTCCACGCTGGCCATGGACGCGTCAAACTGCTTCTGGGTGTTCTCCGCCTCGCTGCCCATCTCCCCGAAGGCGTTTGCGTAGGCGGACGCGGCTTCCGCGCCCTCCGCCAAAGTTTCCGTCAGGGTGTACGCGCCGCTGGCCGCGTCCTGCACCCGCTGGCTGAAATCCTCCACGCCGGTCACGGACTGCAGCAGATTGTCCAGCAGCGTTTCCACGGCCACGCCGCTTTCCTCGCTCAGCCGGTTCAGGAAGCTCAGCAGGCTGTTGTCCCCCTCCGTCAGGAAGGCCCAGCTTTCCAGCAGCGCCTCCTGATCGAAGCTCTCCCCGCTCAGGGCCTTGCCGATCTCCTCCGTCAGCGTGTTCATGGTCTTGCCTACGTCCGCGTCGGTGATGGCGTACTCGAAGGCCTGCAGCATCTTCGTCACGTAGTCGCTGGCGGCCTCCGCGCTGTCAAACTGGCTCAGGTCGATCTGGAACATCTGGCGCAGCGCGTCGGCGGTGGCCTGATGATAGCTGTCCCCCCGGGCGAGGATCTTCGTCTGGATCTCCTGCGTGCCCAGCTGGTACCACTGGACGAACTCGCTGTCGGCCTGCCGCAGCTGCGCAAGCAGCTCCTGCCGCTGGCGCTTCGCGTCGTCCAGCTCCTGCTGGGAAAAAATGCTGTCGCTGCCGGAAAGCGCCCGGTCGGTCTCGATCTCGTCGATCAACCCGTTCACCGCTTTCAGGTCGTCGGCCACCTCGCCCAGCGCTTCGCCGTAGTCCTTCATGGCCTTTAGCCGCTGGGTGCCGGTGTTGGCGCTCTGCTGCTGTTTCAGTTCCTGCAGTTCCGCCTGTTGAAGGGCCCGCAGGCTGGCGGCGTACTGGCCGTTGGCGTCCGCCGCGTCCCGGGCGTTGTCCGCCGTCACGCCGTAGGCGTCCGCCAGCTCGTTCTGGATGCGCACCATTTCCAGATGTTCGGTGTAGTCCAGATTTTCCTTGCTGGTCAGCTCGTTATAGCGCTGCACCAGCTGGTTCAGCCGGTCGTACCGGGCCTGCTGCTGGTCTACCGCGTCCTGACTGGCCTGCAGCTGGGCCGCTTCCGCTTCCTCAGCGGCCTTCCGGGCGTTCTGGACGGCGGTCACGATGCCCGCGATGATGCCCGCCACGGCGGCCAGCCCCGCCAGCCAGCCCATGCCCGCGCCGGTCAGGCTCAGGCTGGACAGCAGCTTCTTCACCGTACTCAGCCCCGCCGACGCGGCCACCAGCCCCGTCATGGCGGCAGTGGCGGTGGTCAGCCCCGCCGTCGCCTCCGGCGCGGCTTCCGCAATGCCGCCCAGCGCCGTCACCACGCCGGTCTGTACCTCCGTGGCCACCCCGGCAATGCCGCTCATGGCGTCGCCGAAGTTCTGCCACGCCACCTTCCCGGCGGCGGCCGCCTGAGCCTGACTGCCCGCCAGCGTGCCGGAGAGCTTTTCCAGGTCGCCTGCCTGCATAGCCGTTTCGGCCATGATGCCCTCGTACTCGGCCTGCACCTTCTGGGCCTGGGTCAGGTTGGTGGTGGTCACGCCGATCTTCTTGGCGTAGTCCTCCCACATCTTCGCCACATTCTTGGTCACGCCCGCGTTGTCCACCAGAATGCTGTTCTCGTTCTTGATGCCCTCCGTGGCGGTGGTCACGGCCTCGGACAGGGTGTAGTTGGCCTGACGGCCAAAGCTGGCCGCGTCCTTCAGGCGCAGGATGGTGTTCGTGGCCTGATCCAGCGTATACCCACGGCTCAACAGGTTTTTATAGGCTGTCGCGGCGGCGGTGGAGTCGAAAAACGCGTCCGTCACCCCGGCCAGCGCTGCCTGCATCTGATCCGCGCCGATGTTCTTGGCGCTGGAAACGGACTCCAGCCCCTGCATGGCGGCGGTGTAGGCGTTGCTGGCCTCGATGCCCGTCTGGATGGCCCCGGCGATCTTGCTGAACGTCACGCCCGCCGCGGCCGCCAGCGACGCCCACGCGGCGGACTGGGCCGCGGCGCTCTTTTCCGTCTGCTGCTGAGCCTCCTGCGCCGTCCGGCGGATGGAGCTGGCCAGCTCGTCCAGCCCGCCGCTTTCCTCCACGGCCACGGTGATGAGCACCTGTAATTCTTCCAGCGTCAAAGCATTTCCCCCTCTCCCCCCAGAAAGGTCATCGGGTCTACCTCCTCCGTCTCCTCCCGGTCAGGGTCATGCAGACGGTTCCATTCCTCAAAAATCGGCCCGATCTCGTCCATGTAGTAGTCGTTCAGCAGCTCCCGCTTGCTGATGCCGATGCTCAACGCCGCGGCGATCAGCCCCTGGAACCAGTGCTCGCTCCGCCCATGAGAGCCTGTGCCCGTTTTCCCAGCGCTCCCATGGTTTTGATAAAATTTTCGATCCCATTGACCTCCAGCCACGCCTCGGCCATTTCGCTGAGGCCGTCCAGCCCGATGCGCGCGTCTTCCAGCAATGCCTGTTCTTCCACGCCGCTCAAGCGGGCAAACAGCCGCACCATCTCTCCCGGCAGCACCGCCAGCGCCCGCAGGAACAGCTCCTGCAGCTTGTCCTTATCCAGCCCGGCCAGCTCCGTCAGAATGTCCCCTTCCTTTTTCTCGGGAAACAAAAGCCGCAGCGCCGTCCCCGGCAGTTCTTCCAGCAGGCTGCACGCCTCCAGAAACGCCCCGATGGGCATTTTTCGAATCTCATACCCCCGCACCGTCCGGCTCTTGGGCAGGGAAATGGTCGCGCTGTTCTTGCTTGCCATGTGGATCGTCTCCTTTTTTCAAAATGGGTATGAAAAAACCGCCTTGCCCTTCGGCGTGGCGGTCTGGATTTCCGGGTTCTGTTATTTCAGGTATTTTTCGGTATGCTCGGTCGTTTCGATGTGAAGCCCATCGGCGTCACAGGTAATAATCAACGTTGGGAACGGCATCGTTGCCATATCATTCGTCAGGCCATTCGGCTTCACTCCACTTGGCTGTGAAAAAATCGCGTGATTATCAATGACATCAAAGCGCTGTTTCAACAGCTTGTCTGTAGCCAAGCCCTTTTTCCTGCAATAAGAAAGAGCATATTCCGTAGCCAGCGACTTTTGTAATGCCTGAGTTCCTTTTGAATACATGGGAGTACTCATTGTTCACTCATCCTTCCCAAATAGCAAATATCTTCCATGCTGATCCCAGATAGCACTAACAGTCTGAGCAAATTGCCGCAATACTGCTTTATCGCCCGGAGAAGCCATACGAACATTGATTCCTTCGCCGGGATGGGTATGGCCGCTCCAGCGATACCCCGCTTCCGCAAGCACATGTGCCTTTTCTTCCGTGACGTTCACCATGAATGCATTGCCACGGATAATAAAGCGCTGGTTTCCCTTCGTGAATAAAGCAAATTCACAACCTGTATGAGCCGTTAAGGCAGCCAAATCTTTCATGTTAACATCACGCTTCGGTACTTCCGTACAGCTATCAAGCGCTGGAAGTTTTTCCAAAAGTTTTACCTGTCTGGCATTTAAGGGCCTATCAAACATGAGGATAGCGTTTGGATTGCCCTTTCCCGTATTCCTTTGCTCAATCGGACTGCTGATGCTCATGTAATTGCTCCCCCACGCCTGTATCATAGCATCTTTTTTCGCAAATTGCAATCCTTCTGCTTCCCCCACCACCGGCAAGATCGTGCACCGGCAGTTCGGGTGAAAGGGCGGCGCGTTCTCCCCCGCCTGCATCTCCGTAAACAAGTAGCGCCTGCCGTTCTGTGCGGCGCAGCGGCGGCAGGTGCGCCGGTCGCTGGCGGTCAGGATTTCGTAGTCTGTGCAGCCCGCGTCCCGGTAGCTTTGGGCGGCTGTCTGGTTCTGCACGTAGCTGGTTTCCGTCCGCATCAGGCATTCCGCCGCCCGGTAGCCCACGCCGAAGCGATCCATGATGACGTTCGCCATCCGGCGGACGCTCTTGCCGCTCAAAAAGGCGGCTTCGATCTCGTCTTCCAGCATTTGCGCCAGATGGTCCGTGTTGCGCCAGATGCGGGCGGAGTAGTTCCGGCCCGACCACGCGGTGTCCATGGCCCGCAGCAGTCCCTGCAGGTCGGGCACGGCTTGGCTCACCACCCCGCCGGTCATGTCCCGCATCATCTTCCGGGCGCTCTGGTAGCTCTTAGAGGCCGTCCATTCCCGCTGGGCGGCAGTCTCCCGTTCCAGCCGTGCCCCCAGCCCGTTCAGCCGCTCCCGGATGGCTTTTTCCAGCGCTTCCGCCCGGCTGACGCGGTAGCCGTAAGCCCGGCTTTCCTCGTCGGCGGGCTCCCGCAGCGCGGCGGCGGCTTCCTCCGGGGTCAGGTCAAAGCGCTTCGCGTATGTGCCGAGGATGCGCTGCACCTCGCCTTCCAGCTCCCGCGCCGCCTGATGGTAGGCCCTGCCCAGCCGGGCAAGGCGCTGCTCCGCGCCCCGCTGCACGCCGTCCATGTTGGCTTCCGCCCGCCGTTTCCAGTACTCTGCCGAGCGCGTCATGGGGCCTCCTTTTGTTCGTCCTTAGAAAGCGCCGGGGGATGGTTTTCCGTCCCCCGGCCTGCTTTTTTAAGTGGCCGGCTTCGTCTCCGCCGCCGTGATGAAGGCCGTGCACTTGGCCTGATTGCTCTTGTCGTCCTTGAGCTGCATCACGGCCCACGGCGCAAGGCCCGCCATGTTGGGCCGCTTGAACACGCCGGTGATGATGACCTCGCACACGGTCACGCTGTCCTGCTTGGTGGTGAAGTTGTCGAACTTGATGCCTGTCAGCTGGAACAGCCGGTAGTTGAAGTAGAAGGGCAGGCCGCTGACCGTGTCCACCACAAAGCGCAGGGCGTACTCCTTCCCGGCGGCGTTGAAGTCCGCCTCCAGCGTGTCGTTTTCCTCGTCATAGGTGCCCAGACCCAGCGCAGCCATGCGTTCCAGCGGCACCTCCGCCATGTGCAGTTCCACGTCCTCGCCCATCACGTTCTTGATCTGGGCGTACAGGTCGTCGTCATAGTACAGGTCGGTACTGCTCTCCTTGGAGGTGCGGCTCATGCTGCCCGCGTAGGGCAGGCTTTCCCCCGCCGAGGTCTTGTAGCTGGTCAGCGTGTTCTCCGTCACCGGGGCCAGCGCGATGCCCTTGAATCCCGTTGCCGCTCGTTTGCTCATGTCGTTTCATCCTTTCGTCAAATGGTCTTCTCAAATCGGTAGGCCGTGTGGCGTACGTCCGCCATGCCTTCCTCCCAGTGGAAGGTGCGGCGGTAGCCTAACCGCGCCATGGCTTCCTCCACTCCGCCGCACAGGGCCCATTGTTCGCTTTCCTTGCGGGCAAAGACCCGCACATACCATTCCAGCCGGGTCAGGTACTCCCCGTCGTCCCGGCGGTCCGCCGCGTCCTCGCCCGCCAGCTGCACCAGCACGCAGGGCAGCGTGTCAAAGGTCTTGGGCCAGCCGGTGCACACCAGCCGCACCCCCGGAAGGGCCTTCAGCGCGTCCTTGATCGCGTCCAGCTCCTGCTTGACCTGTTCCATCAGCCGCCCCCTTTCAGGCTTTTCAGCACCGCCGCGCGGATCGCCTTTTCCAGCCCGTCCCGGTGCTGCCGGTAGGCCGGGTACAGGTAGGGCCGGGCCGGCTGGCCGTACGTCCAGAAACCGGCGGACGCGTCCTTCAGGATGGTGTCCTTCACCATCACCGCGCCCCGCGCAAGGGGCACGAACCACCCGCCGTGCCGGTAGCTGACCTGCACGCCGCTGCCGTTGCCGCCGCTCATGCGCCCCACGTCGCCTGTGCCCATCTCCACATACACCGCGTGGTCGGAGTTGGCGGAGAGTTTTCCCTCCACGCTGCTGCCCTTCACCCGTACCTCGGCGCGGATGCTGTTTCTAAGGTCGCCGGTGTCCACGGGGCACAGCTGCTTCGCCGTCCGCTCCATGGGCAGAAGCCCGGCCCGCATCCCCTCCGCCGCCGCGGCGGTCAGCCGCTCCGTCAGGCCGTCCAGCCCGCTCAGCTCGCCGTTTAAGGTCACGTTCATGCGCACGCTCATTCGTCCGCCCCCCGCTCGCTTTCCGGGATCCATTTCAGGTGCGCCCGCTGGTGCCGGGGCCAGCGCTCCACGTATAGTACCCGGTAGTCCGGCGCTGCGTCCGCCGCCGCGTCCACGCACAGGCCGTCCCCCTCGCAAAGCGGGGTCTCCGGCCCGCACAGGAGCAGCAGCATCCGGCTCAGTTCCAGCCCGTACAGCTGCGCCGCCGCCGAGCCGGTCAGGGGCTGCACCGTGGCCGTGAGGGCCGTCCCGGCTGCCTCAAAGGCGTTGCCCGGCACGTCCGGACGGGCCTTTTTCACCGTGAGGGCGCGCTGGCTGCTTCGCTGCATTCCCCGCATTTTCTCACCCCACGATGGCCAGCCGGTAGGCTTCCAGCTGGCGGCGCTGCCGTTCGTTCAGGCCCTCGAGGGTCAGCGTCACGCCGCCCTCGGTGTGGCTCTGCTGCCCTTCCAGCCCCAGCCGCTGGTAGCTCCCGGCGGCCAGCTCGCATACCAGCGGGGCCAGCGCCTCCGGCACGGCCCTGCGCCGGGTGTAGCCCTTCACGAAGGCTTCCGCTTCGTCCAAAAGATCGGTGAGCAGTCCGTCCTCGTCCGTGCTGTCAGCCGCCTTGTCCAGCCGCCGCTTGAGCCTCGTCAGGTCCTTCATGCTCCTTGTCCCCCTTCTGGCCGTCCTTCCGGTCGCCCTTCTGACCGCCCTTCTTCTTCTCCTCGGGGAATACCAGCCCTACGATGGTCGCCATGGGTTTTGCTCCTTTCCAAAAGGGCGGCAGGATGCCCCGCCGCCCCGATGTGTGCCCGCCGTCAGGCGGATTTTTTACGCTTTGTGATGGAGATAAACGCCCGCCAGCTTGTTCTTGTACAGGTCGTTCACGCCCACCTGACGGTAGCCGAACTTCCACGCGTCGGCGGTCTGGTTCTGCTCGGGGGTGATGACCTTGGGCGCAATGTGCTTGGGGAACTGGATCACGGCGGACTTGTGGACGATCATGAAGTTGATGTCCTTACCGCCGCTGGCCTTGGTATAGCCGCCGGCGGTCTCGTCGGTGGTGGTCTGGCTGGGCGCCTCGCCGCTGACGATGATCTTGCCGCTCTTCTGGGCGATGGCGGTGTAGAACCGGGTCTGGGGCACGGCGATCACCTGCGTAAAGCGGGCCAGCACTTCCCGGCTCTTGGTGGTGTCAAGGTCCTGCACCATGCCCAGCAGGGTCGGCGTGATGAACAGGAAGCGGTTCTCCATGGGCACCTCGTCCTCGTCCATCTGGTTGGTGCCCGCCCGCAGGGCCGTGATCACGTCGCCGCCATTGGCCAGCGTGGCCCCGGCGGAAACCTTGCTGATGCCCGTCTTGCCCGCGTAGGTGGCGAAGCGGAAGGCGTCCAGCTCCGGCACCACCTTGGTGCGGATGAACTCGCCCGCCAGCATCCCGAAGGCCAGCCCGGCAGACTCCGCGTTGTCCATATTGTCCACCATGAACATCCGGCCCCGGTCGAAGTTGCAGGGCACGGTCTGGTTAGTCAGGGTCACGTCGCCGCTGACGTAGCCGTCATTGCGGCTGTAGTCGCCAAGGCCCTGCATGTCCAGCATGGGGATGATGAGTTCGTTAGCGTTGGCGCCCGCCCGGGCCAATTCCGGGTTGCCGTCCAGTACGGCGGTCTTGCTGGCCTCCTTGTACACCTCGTCCAGCAGGGGCACATACTGCTTGAAAAGCGCGATCGAATTAGCCATGTGTTTCTTTCCTCCGTTTTTTCGTTATTTCAGTCCCATGGTCTGCCGCATCCGCGCCAGATAGTCCTGACCGGCGGACGGGCTGGCCTGCTTGGGAGGCTCGGCCTTCAGCTGCTCGTTCACCGACCGCTTGACGCTGTCCCGGAAGGCCTTCTCCGCCGCGTCCAGCGTGGCGGCCATCTGGTCGTCGTCCTCCAGCGAGACGCAGCCCACCAGCGACGGGGGCAGCCCCCGGCTGGTCAGCGTCTCCACGGCGCTGGCCCGGCGTTCCTGCCGTTTCAGCTCCCGTTCCCTCATGTCCAGCGCGGCGGAGCGCTCCTTCAGGGCGTTTTCGGCCCGCTGCTCCGCCGTCAGGCTCTGCTCCTGCTCCCATTTGGCCCGGGCGGTGTTCAGGGCAACTGTTGTGTGCTTGTCCAGCTGGCTGCGCAGCTCCGGGTGGGTCTTCAGCAGCTCTTTCAAGTCCAGCGTCTGGCGCTGGGCCGCCGGTTCGGGCTGCTGCTGCCCGGGCTGGGTTTCGTTCGTCTGATTCGTGGTGACTTGTTCGGTGATCTCGCTCATGTGGATCGCTTCCTCCCTGTTTCATCCGGCGTGTGCTCTGCCGCGCCGTCGCACGTTTATCGAAAAAATCCGCCTACGGCGGCTTTTTCCGCTAGTTACTGGCGGTAATGTTTGCGCTCCAGGCGCAAACTCCCCGCCCGACCGGCAAAGCCGGTCGATACGATTACCGTCAGAGGGGGTTCCCCCTCTGACAACTCCCCGACGTAGGCCGCGCGGGTCATGTGCCGCACCGCCTGTATGAGAAAAGCGCCCCAGACCGAAAGCTCGGCCATGTGGCGCTTTGTCCCCGTATGTGGTTTTATTCCGCCTTGGGCGGCTTGTCCTCGGCTGCCTGTGTCCCGTCCTCCCGGAAGGCCCCGGGGGTGAACAGCTCCTGCTGCTGTTTGCGGCGTTCTTCCTCCTCCGCGTCCAGCATTTGCAGGGCCTTGTCCGGGTCTTCCACAAAGGGCACCTGACTTAAGAGCAGCTTCCGGGGCACCATGTCGGAATAGTTCATCAGCGTCTGCGATACTTCCAGATCGTTCACCGGCAGGGAGCGGGTGAAGGCGATCTGCACCGCGCCGGTGTCGCAGTCCGGCGCGCCCTTTAATTTCAGGAAGTGGTTCAGGCAGCTGAGCCGCTGCCGCAGCCCCTCCCGGAACCACTGTTCCTTTTGCCCCACCAGCTGCTCCAGCCCGAAAAGCTTGTAGCGCATGGAAACGCCGCTGGCCGTCCCGGCAAAGTTCTTGTCGGACAGGTCGGGCACGAAGGAGAACTTGTGGATGTCCTCCTTCAGGCCGTTGCGCAGCACCTCGTTGCCGCTTTCACTGTCCGGCTTGGTGATGTATTCGGCGCTGGCGTCCTCCGGCAAAAACAGCATCCGCGTGCGGCGCAGCCGTTCGGAGGGAAGGGTCTGCTCCTTTTCCTCGGTGGTGGCTTCCTCGATGCCGTCCTCGGTCTGCACCTCCTCGGCGGTGTCGTCGGGGCTCAGGCCCCCCACGCCCTTCAGGATCATAATGGCGTCGGTGAACTGCTGCTTGTCGTTCAGCCGGTCGCTCTGCAAAAGGTCGTAGGCGTCAATGAGGCTCGTCACCGGCTCAAAGTCGCCCATTTCCCGGCTGTTGTTCCAGTACTCCGTCAGGGGCAGCTGGCCGAAGAAGTGCCGCTCCTCCGCCACCAGATGGGGCGTTTCCGTGCTTTTGCGCTGGTAGTAGAAGATCTTCTGCGCCGTGTACACGGTCACGTGTTCGCCCGCCCGGTTCAGGTTCTCGTCCAGCATTTCCCGCAGCATCAGGCCAAAAAGGGGCCGGTGTTCCACCGTGTCGTCGTAGACCACAAAGCAGCTGCGGGGATCCACCGCCGCCATGCGGGGCTCGGCGTTCTCGTCGGCGTAGCACAGCTCCACGCCCTTGCCGTACACCGCCGCGTCCACCGAAAGCTCGCTGTCCACGCTGGCGCTGCTGGCGGCCTGCAGGGCCTCCTGAAGGGGCTGGAAGGCTCCTTCCGCGCCCTCCGGCGGCGTGTAGGTGACAGGTTTGCCCGTCAGGAAGCCGCTGGCAATGGTGACGATGTAGCCGGGCAGATCGTGCACCAGCCGGTTGTTGGGCAGCCCGGCCATGCGGGCCCGGCGGCTGATGGCATGGTCGCGGTCGTAGAGCCTCTTGAGGCCGTTCAGGCGTTCGGCTTCCGGCTGCCATTTTTGCAGGATGGCACTGAGCAGCTTGGGGGACGGCGCGCCGCTCTCGCTGAGCAGTTCCGCGGGAATGACGATCATGGTCAGGGATCCTCCTCGTTTATCTGGGCACGACGGCCCTGCGTTCGGTGGCCACGGCCTCCATGGCGTAGCGCACCGCGTCGATGGTGTGGTTGTTCTTGTCCGGGTATACGCCGCCGATCAGGTCCCCGGCCCGGTCGCGCCCGTATTCGTACTGGGAAAACTCTCGGGCGGCGCAGGGGCAGCGGGCCGTGTCGATGACGATCTGAAAGCGGTTCTGCAGCCAGCGGATGCCGTGATCCACGCTGTCGGGGCCTTTCTTGGCCCCGGAGGCGTTCACCCGCAGCCGCCGCAGGGCCTCCCGGCTGCGGGGGTCGGCGCTGTCGCAGGTGACGGGTTCGTCCGGCCGGCGCAGGCGCTTGCGGATCTGTCCGGCCAGCTGCTCGTGGCTCTGGCCGCTGGCCACGAACTCGTCCACCACGTACAGGCGGCGGTATTTGCGGCTGTAGGCGCAGCGGACGAAGGCGTCCGGGTCGCTGGCAAAGCCGAAGTCCAGCCCGTTGTAGCGGGGCAGGCCGTCCACCTCGTCCGCCGCCACCGGGCGGCAGCACAGGTTGGTGAAGATCTGACCGCCGGTGCCGGTCACTTCGCCCAGGTACATATGCCGGTAGGCCCGCTCGTTGGCCTGCCGCAGGGCTTCCGCCTCGGCGAGGAAGCTTTCGCCCAGCCAGTCCGGCGGCATCTGCCGGTAGTCGCTGTGGTGCTTGCGGCGGCCCGGCACCTCCTGCAGGGCTTCGCCGTTGACCCAGTTCTGGGCGCTCATGGGAGGGTTGTAGCTGTAGAAGGTCACGGCCCGGCGGCTTTCCGTGCCGCGCAGCACGCTGGCCTTGATGGTGCGCACATCCTCCATGCCGCCGAACTCCGTCAGCTCCTCAAACCACAGGAAGCGAAAATAGCCCCCATTCGGGGCTTTTAAGCCCTTCGACTTCTCCGCCTTATCCGCGCCCCGGAAAAGGATCTTCTGCCCCGTAGAAGGGCACTGCAGCTCCATTGGGGACGTACGGCGCTGCCAGTACGCGCTCACCCCCAGCTGCTCCGCCGCCCACACCATCTGCTCGAATACCGTGTCCCGCAGGGTATCGCCTACCTTGCGGTAGATGACGGCGCTGGCACGAGTATCCCGCAGGAGCATGGTCAGGATGCACAGGGAAATAAAGCTGGACTTGCCGCTGCCGCGCCCGCCGCTGAGCCAGTACTCCGAATAGCGCTCCCGCCGCACCTCGTCATACACGGGGAAAAAGCCTGGGGCGATGAGCTGAGACAGGCGAACGTCAGCCATCGGGCCCCTTGGGCGGCCCGGCCGGGATATCGTCAATGATCTTGGGCGCCTCGGCCACCACCACGCTTTCGGTGTACAGGCCGTAGCGCTTGCCCAAAAGCTCCGCCGCCTTCAGCCGCTCCTTTTCGTCCGGCCCCTTGCGCAGGATGTTCGCTTCGGAACAGCCGTCGCCCGTGCCCTCCACCACCACGATCTCCGACTCCGATTCCCCCCGCAGCACGCTGGTCAGGTATTTCAGAATTTCGTCCTGCTTGGCGATGAGTTTTTCTTCCTTCGCGGCCATCCGGGCCTCGATATACTGTTTTAATAAAGGTTTCGTTAAGTTCTCCCACCCGATGACCTGCGCGGTCTTGGCCGAATACCCCGCCCGGATGGCGGCCTGGGTGGCGTTCAGGTCGATCAGGTATTCGTCGCAGAAGCGCTGCTGCTTGGCGGTCAATTTTTGGCCCATCGTGCCACCCCTCCTTTCTGTCGGCCCACTCCACGCCTGACGGCGCGTTGTGGGCTTCGGGCTTGCGGACTGCTTCGCAGTGTCCTCAGCCCTTGGTTCGCTTCGCTTACCCTCCGTAAACAAAAAGACCCGCCCTTTTCAGGTTGGGTCTCTGTTTTTGTATACTTGTTCACAGTACCATTATAGCACGATTTGAACTCTCATGCACTCTCATTTTGCCTTTTCGGCCAAAAATTTTTCAATCGCCGCCTTGATGACCTGCGCCTGCGGAATGCCTGTTTCAAGGCACTTGGCCTTGAAAGCCGCGGCCATTTCCTTCGGAACGCTGACGCTGATCTGGGTGTAGACCTTGGCATTGTACCGGCGCTTTACCTCGGTGGAGGTGTAGGTTTTCCGTCTGGTTTCCGTCATGGGGCTCAGTCCTCCTTAAAACAGATTGTTTTCCTCAATGTACGTCCGAAGTGTCGCTTCATCCGGGGCAGCATCGCCGGGCACGTGATAGTCGATCTTCACCCCGCCGACGTTTCTTGTAACCGTCCATCCGCTTTGCGTCCGGGTAATCGTAAATTCCTTTTCTCCCTTTTGAATCACCATTTGATACGCCTCCTGCCTATTTTATCCTCTTGCTGTTCTTTCTTCCGCCTGTTATAATAAGGGATAGGAAGGGCGGTTTCCCGCCCCTCCCGTCCGCTTACTTGGCGGGCTTGGCCTTGCCGGGCTTTGGCTTCACCAGCGTGATAGTAACTTTGATGCGCTCAACTTCGTCGTTACTTTCAACCGCTTTTGCCAGCTCCTGCAAGGCTTTTTCAATGCTTTCCATCGGCGTTCCCTCCTTTCCTCTCTTGATGAATATATTATAACATACTAGTCTTAGTATGTCAAGCATTTTTCATCATTTTCGAGAATTTTTCTGGAATTTTCTCAATTATTCTTCATCGTTTTCTAGATTTCGGAATCTTAAATTCCGAATTTTTATGATTATGATAAAAAAAGGAAAGGCCTTCACGGCCCTTCCCCCTGCTGCTTACAATCCCTGACACAGCAGCCGGAACGTTTCCCGCCCCTTGGGGGTGATCAGCGTCTGCGTCCCGCTCCACTGGGTCTTTTCATTCACGC
>OGZA01001631.1_pt1 | contig 14862 bp, 8 predicted proteins | sample 1576591 | NCBI WGS metagenome assembly OGZA01 (sample SAMEA3541565, study PRJEB24748) | human gut metagenome | biome: human gut; feature: human-associated habitat; material: faeces | place: China | collected 2012
TGGTCGTTTTTATTTTGAAGCTTATGAGCCGGAGTATGATCTTGCCAGCAAACATTATAATGTGGCCCTTCGAGTGAAAGATGGAGAATTAATTATTTCCACGGTGTGGACTTCCATGAAAGGAGTTGTTGAGGTGGGGGATAAAGTGACGAAAATTAACGGGAAACCTGTCGGGATGTATGATTTTTGCGAGAGTATTATTAATGGAATTCCGGAGTTAAAAGCAAAGAAAAAGACAAAGTTGACCGTGCAAACCAAACGGGGAGAGAAAGTGATTGTTTATCAAAAAGAGTAAGATATGCGAATTGTTGTATTATTGTTGCTTGGTTTTATAACTTCTTTGCCTGTTGTTACAATTGCTCAACAAACAACTCGACGGATTTGTGACACGATTCATTACGAATATGTGCATGATAAAATTATTATTCCTGTGATTGTAAATGGCGTGAAAGTGAAGTATATCGTGGATACAGGAGGGCAGACAGGAACGATAAGAGAGAATGCAGTGGAAATGAAGGCTATGAGTGGGGGAACTTCACGAGGGGTATCCGATCTGAACGGAATGTCGTTAGCTTATGAGGAAGCCGTGTTGTCAAATGTCCAGTTAAGCTCGAATTATAAATTAACCCAGATGAAAAGTATGGTCTTCCCGTCAAATGGTTTCTTCCGGGAGTTAGGAGTCGTGGGGATCTTGGGAAGTGATGCTTTTGCCCAGGCTGTGGTTACTTTTGATGCCCGGGAACAAATCATGATTATTAATTATCCTTATCGTCCGGATGGTTTGAAAATTTCAGAGGGAGTTGCTATTTATCCGGGGCGGACGAGTCATCCTATCGTGGATGTGGATTTTGGTGGGATTACGAAGCGGGTATTGTTTGATACAGGAGCCAACGGGTTATTAATCCTTTCGGCTGATGATTACGAGGATTTAAAAGACAAGGTTGAGAATCGTTTACTTTCTCGCGGAATTGGGATTAGTGGTGTCGGAATTGGTGGTTTTGATTTGAAGAACACTATGGAGATGAAAAAAGTTAGTATCGGGGAGCTTAATTTCGTTGGGAAAGAGTTTAACAACATGGAAAGTGTCACGTGTAAGGGGAGTTCGTTAATGGGAGTGGATATGTTGAAATACGGTAAGGTGGTGATTGATTATATGCGGAACCGTTTTTACTTTTTTCCTTATGAAAGTGGGACAGAAGATATGACCGGTAAGTTGAAAAACTGGAACGTGGGAATTCTTCCGGTGAAAGGTCATTTCGAGATCACGGCAGTATGGGATAGTGCTAAAGATTTGGTCGCTTTGGGAGATCAAGTGATCCGTGTGAATGGGAAAAATCTATCCGAATTGAAACAAAGTCAACTGGAAGTAGAGGCTTTACTTGATACTGTGGAAGGGGACGTGACGGAAATTGTTATTCTGAAAGATGGTAAAGAAAAGAAGGTTGAAATTAAAAGAATGTGATATGAAAAATAGATGTTTTATCTTTTTATTAATAATGTTACTCCCTTCATTGACGTGGGCACAAACAAAGAATACCGCTACCGAGGTGAAGGATTATCGGGAAGTAGACGGGAAAATTATTCTGGATTTGATTGTCAATGGAGAACAGGCTGGTTTTGTGTTGGATTTGGCTGGACATACGGCGATATTGCCGGAATATGTAGAAAAGTTTAAAATAGACCCAAATACGCCTGGGAATTTCGGTTATGAAGGCTTTCTTTACAAGCATGTGCCGACGAGTAAGAGCGTGTTGATTAGCACGATGTCATTCGGGAATAACGTGTTTGGCAATGGTGTTTCGGCTTTTGTGCTGGAAGATGAGCCTTATTTACGAAAATTGGGAGTAGCCGGGGTTATTGGGGGAGCTTTATTTCGTAACGTGGTATTGACGATCGATCGTAAACGCAAAAAAATAACGACATCAATGCCTTATCGGCCATCATACATGAAGTTGGATCATCGGGCAGATATAGAAGTTGTACCCGGTTCTGGGGTCGTTTGCACGGTAACACTTGACGGAAAGGCTTACCCTTTGTTATTTGATACTTGGAATAATGGGATGATCTCCATGGCAGCTGAAGATTTTGCTAAACTTGGTGGAAATCGTGGTGGTGATGCTACTATTATGAACGGTTATAAAGAGGCCGGAAAAGCTTCCGTGACGAAAACCGTTGGGACATGTCATTTCGTGAAGGATCAGTTGGGTAGTGTGGTTGTGTCTGAGAATACGGATTTATCTCGTTCTGTGTTAGGTACGGGGATATTGGAAAAGGGAATTGTTTCGATAGATTACCAGAAACAGAAAATTTATTTTCAGCCTTTTGATCTGATTGAAATAAAAGATGATGTGGTTGAGGACATAGCATCGAAGGTAGAACCCGGAAAGTTAAATCCGATTACCCGTGAATATTTCCTAGAGCACATTTATGATTATCGTAAGGATAAAGAATTCGTGTTTAAAGGAGATAAACCAGTAGTTATTGATTTTTGGGCAACATGGTGTGGCCCTTGTATGCGTTTAATTCCGGAGATGGAAAAAATGGCCGAAAAATATAAAGATCAGGTTATATTTTTAAAAGTTAATGCCGACAAGGAAAAAGAATTGTGCAGTATGTTTAACGTGGTGGCGTTGCCGACACTGTTTTTTATCCCGGTGGGAGGCAAACCGATTATTGAAACCGGGGCTATGCCCGAAAAATACGAGCAAATTATTAAAGACAAGTTGTTAAAATAGTCTCTTGTTTAACATTTTACTAAAGGCAAGCTTCTATTCGAGGGTTGCCTTTTTTCTGTCTCAATTTATCGGGTATTTAGATATGTTTTTTAGGAAAAATGATTGGCTTTTTGGAAAATGAAGAAATCTTGTCTATTTTTGAGTTTAGATATAAAAGCAATAATACTCAATACGTGCGAGGGAAACAGGGGCATACGATTCATTTTTCTGAGGGAAAATCTTTCTCTGTGGATGAGTTGTATGACCGTTTTTATAATGAATTGGTTTTGTGGGCTGATACCATATTGAATGATATGGAGGAGGCAGAGGACTTGGTACAGGATTTCTTCGTGCGATTGTGGGAGAAAAAATTGAACGAGAACCTAGAGGGAGAGCGGGTAAGGTCGTACTTGTATGTTGCCGTGCGGAATATGGCTGTCCGAAAGGTAAAAGATCAGAGCCGGATTCGGCGGATTCCGGATATATCGGTCGTGGAAAGTGTATGGGAGAATGAGGATGTAACGCGTGATGACATGATAGATCAGGTGTTGAAGGCGCTTGATGTGTTGTCACCTAGAAGCCGGGAGGTGTTGGAATGTGTGCATTTGAAGAATATGAAATATGTCGAAGTGGCGGAATTACTGGGCATATCCGTGGCTACGGTAAAAACGTTGTTGGTGCGTAGCCTGAAGACGTTGAGGGGTATTGTTTCTGATACTGCTTTGTTGTTGGTGCTTGTTTATAGGGAAGATGGTGGTAAGCGTTCAGATTTGGGAATGTTCACTAAAAAGTTAGTTTGAATAAATGTAAAATAGTGTCATTAAAATGCTATAATATTGTTATCATATTGTAAGCCGCTCCCATTCCGCTCCTATTCTACTCCCATTCCGCTCCTATTAAAATGATAAAATATTAGATTATAATAGTAATTATTAATGATTGGATAACTCTATTATAATAACTTGCTTACAGAATAATAGTTCGAACAGATAGGTATTTTATCAAAATGCTCACTTTGCCCGGACAAATCCTTGCTTGCCGAGGTTTCTCGTCGGCATGATGGATTTGATTTTTCCGTATCTTCAATGTGCTCTCTACAAGGAAAAAAATAAATAATCACGATAATTTTTGAAAATATTTTCATTTTCCTGTCAACCGTTTTGCTTTTTGATGTCTACTATATATGAACATTGAGTAGGATAATATGAATCGAGAAGAATGGGATATACGATTACTTGAATACTGGCAGGGGGAATCTCTCTCCCCGGAGGAGCTGCGGGATGTGGAAAATTGGTTGGGGGAGAAGGTTGAGAATCGTCGGTATTATGAAGATTTGCGACGAAAGTTTTTACTCCAGCGTTGGGTGATGCGGGAAGGGTTGGTGTCCCGGAAGGGGGAACGGCGTTTTCGGCAGGTGGCAAAGAAGAGGATGATGCTCCGGCGAGCCGTGGCGTTTGCCGCTTGCGTGAGTGTTTTTATCTTGGCCGGAATCGGGTATTATTGGAGAAGCGAAGAGATGAGGGAAGTGCAAATGGTCGAAAACGGGGTGATTCATCACGGTTCTTCCAAGGCTCGCTTGTTTCTTTCAACGGGAGACATGGTTGAGTTGGGAAAGGAACGAAAGTCGTTACGAGAGGAGCAGTCTGTTGCTATTGACGTGAAGCAGGAAGGAATGGTCGCTTATCGAGATTCGATGGTTACAGGAGAGGTCGGGAATATAGTGTATAACAGGTTGGTCGTGAATCGGGGAGGAGAGTACCGGATCGTGTTGGCAGACGGTTCGGAGGTGTGGGTAAATTCAGAGAGTGAGTTGGTATACCCGGTGCGCTTTGTGGGGGAAAAGAGAGTGGTGCGGTTGAAAGGCGAGGCTTATTTTAAGGTGCAGGCAGATGCTGACCATCCGTTTATCGTGGAGGCGAACGGGATTGACGTGGTGGCTGTCGGGACGGAATTCAACGTGAATTCCCGGAAAAAGAAAGTGGTGGAATCCGTGTTGGTGAAGGGACGAGTGGAAGTGGAGAATGAAATCCGGCAGGTGATGTTGAACCCGAATCAACTGGCTGTTTGTGATGTGGAGACGAATGGAATCATGGTGAAAGAGGTTGACGTCAGGAAGTATATCGATTGGAAAAACGGGGACTTTGTTTTTAGTGATGATCGCTTGGAGGACGTGATGAATAAGTTGGCTTTATGGTATGATTGTGACGTGGTTTATTCCGATGAAAAATTGAAGGAAATTCGCTTGTGCGGTGACATGAAACGGTATGGTGAGGTGGAAGAGTTCCTGCACTTTTTGGAGATAAGCACGGGTGCGCGTTTCAACGTGAAAAATAAAACGATTGTAGTGAGTATAAAATAAAAACGGAAAGATTGGCAGATCCTTCCGTCTTGTAGTGAACGCCAGTTAGCTCTGGCTAATAATAATTTATTATCAACAAAGTTATGAAAAAAAGTGGAGAATGTAAAGGAAATTTACGCTCGGCTCAAAAAATCTTTAGAGTGATGAAAATGATGTGTTTTCTGATGTTCGTGTTACTGGTACAGGTTCGGGGCGACGTGGTTGCCCAGAATCAGGTGGTCAGTGTGGACATGAAAAATTGTAGTGTGGAAGAATTTCTTCGGGAGATTAAGGAGCAAACGGGTATTCGTTTTATGTACAAGAGTGAATACGTGGAGGCCATTCCTCGTTTCGATGTTCATGTTAAGGAGCGGCAGGTTCTGGCTCTGTTGGATGAAGTTTTTGCAGGCAAGGGAATTAAGTGCCTGTATGATAACGGGGTGATTGTTTTGACGAAAGTACAACAACGGAAGGAGCTGGAAGAGGTGGTGATCAAGGGGATAGTGAAGGATGAGAGGGAGCAACCTTTACCGGGAGTTACTGTTTTGATAAAAGGGACGACGATTGGTGTGGCAACGGATTTGAAGGGTGTGTTCACGTTGACGACTGTGAGACAGGATTCTTTGACTCTTCAGTTTTCATTTATCGGGATGAAAAGTCGGGAGGTGAGGTGGACCGGACAGAAAATGCTGCATGTCGTGTTGCAGGATGATTCTCATGATATGGAAGAAGTCGTGGTAACGGGTTACCAGACGATTAGCCGGAGAGAGTCGGCAAGTGCCATTTCCACGGTGAAAGCCAAAGATATTATGGTGCAGGGAGTCGGATCGATTGACCAGATGTTACAAGGGCGTATTCCCGGTATGATGGTGCTGAATACTTCCGGAGAACCGAGTGCAACTCCGAAAATCAGGATTCGAGGAAATGCCACGATCAATGGAAATAAATCTCCGGTTTGGGTGGTTGATGGGGTGATTTTGGAACAGGATGTGCCCTTTACGGCTTCAGATATAAATAGTGAGGATGCCGAATATTTGATTGGTAATGCCATTGCAGGTTTGAACCCACAGGACATCGAGACAATTACGGTGTTAAAGGATGCTTCCGCAACGGCTATTTATGGTGCTCGTGGTTCAAATGGTGTTGTTTTAATTACTACGAAATCTGGTAAATCGGGAAAAACCGAAGTTTCTTATAATGGATTTGTTAGTTTTGACCGTCTCGGCAAGAAATTAGATTTGCTGGGTGTAGAAGATTATGTAAAGTACCAGTATGAGTTTCAGTTGCTTCGCGGCAATCAAAGTAGTTTTGCCAATCTATTCGGAGGAAATATCAATGATGCAGATTTTTATACGGGTGCTTATAGCCGTATTGCTCAAGAATATGGTAATCGCGCAGGTATTGATTGGCAGGATGAAGTTTTTGGCTCTACAGGTGTTACGCAGAATCATAACGTAAACATAACCGGTGGTACTGAAAAGACTAAGTATATGTTAAGTTATAATTATACTGGTGAAGATGGTATTATGGATAAGCATGGCTATCAGAAGAATAGTATCCGTGCTAAAATCAATCACGAATTGTGGAAAGGTGTACGTTTTGATTTTTCTTCAAGTATGCAGATGACTAAAGTTGAAGGTGGTGGCTCTTTAGGTGGAAAATTGAAGCAGACTATTTTGCAACCAATTACAGGTGGTGTGAAGTTTACTGAAGAAGAAATGTTGAATAAGGATTTGTCTGACGCGTATTCTGATATGCCGGGTGCTGATAATTATGATATTAATAATCCTTTGTTGGACAATATGGCTATTGCGCAAGAAAAGTATACCCGTATGGCTACTGTAAATGCAGGATTGGAAATTGATTTAATGAAAGATTTGACATTCCGTACGGCCGCTAGCTATATGTGGCAACAGATTCGCGAGGATTATTGGGATGACGGCTCTACCAGACAGGCTGATGCAAATCAAAGTCCTTATGGATATGGTTATCGTAATAACGGTGAAAAGTTTTCTTGGCAGGTTACGAATACATTAAACTATTCGTTTAATTTGGATGATAATAAACATAACTTTAGCGTTTTGTTGGGACAAGAGACTTATTATCAAGAGAAAATGAATTTAGATAATGAGTACCGTAAATTTCCTTCTGGTAATTTTGAGTTAAACGATGTGGCTATGGGTACTCCTTATGAATGGAAATCAGGAAAGAATAAGGAAGGTTTGGTTTCTGTTTTTGGTCGTTTGTCATATAATTTTAAGGAACGTTATTTATTTACAGGTACATTACGTGCTGATGGTTCGTCCAAGTTTGCAAGAGGAAACCAATGGGGTATTTTTCCCTCTGCTTCAGCTGCATGGCGTATTTCAGAAGAGGAATTCTTGAAAGATGTTGATTTCTTGAATAATTTGAAATTACGCGTAGGTTATGGTACGGCCGGTAATAATAACATTGATGATAATATGTATACTACGGGCTATGGTTCAGGTCATTACGGTATAGCAGGTCAAGATTATATCACATTTGTTCCAGGTTCAACATTGGGAAATAAGGATCTGAAATGGGAAAAAACTACTACTACTAATGTAGGTTTGGATATTTCGTTATTCAACAGCCGTGTAAACTTAGCTTTGGACTGGTATAATAATGAGTCTTCTAATCTTTTGATTAAAAATAAAATTCCTACTACTACAGGTTATGCAGACCAATATCAGAACTTAGGTTCTATTCGTAACCGTGGATTTGAAATAGTATTGAATACAACCAATATTCGTACTAAGGATTTTACTTGGAGTACAGATCTTAATATTGCTATCAATCGCTCTAAAGTATTGGAACTATATGGAGATGAGAGTTTGGATTATTTTATACAAGACTATGAGTCGCGCATGGGGTATAAGATTGAGGTAGGAAAACCATTGGGACAATACTATGGACTTCTGTATGACGGAGTATATACAACTGATGACTTTAACCAGCAGGCTGATGGTACTTATAGAATAAAAGACGGTGTCGCTTCTTTGAAAGGACTTGATCGTAAGAAAATTAAACCGGGCGATGCCAAGTACGTTCCTACAGCTGGTGAAACAGATAGCAATGCTAACTCTGTATGGTCAACAAACGATCGTACTGTGATAGGAAATGCAGCTCCAAAATTTACCGGTGGATTGAATAACACTTTTACCTACAAAGGTTTTGACCTTTCTATTTTTATGAATTTTGTAGTAGGAAATGATGTTTTCAATATGAGTACACAACGTTTTATAGGCCCTTATCTGTCTAATCAGAACTCATTGGCGATTATGAAAAACCGTTTTACATTGGTTGATCCGCAAACAGGTAAGGAAACTACAAATTTGGCTCGTTTGGCAGAGTTGAATCCTGGGCAATTTGGCAAAAATGTAATGTGGAATATTTCAGAGAATAATAAGACAGCTATCAGTGATCATAGTAGCTATTATATTGAAGATGGTTCTTATTTACGTTTTAGTACAATAACTTTAGGGTATACGTTCCCTAAACAATGGATACAAAAAGCAAAATTAAGTAATGCACGTATTTATTGTACATTGAATAATATTGCTACAATTACAGGTTATAATGGTTACGATCCGGAAGTATCCGCTTCAAGTAGTGCATTGACTCCTGGCATTGACAATTCTGCTTATCCCCGTTCAAAGAGTTGGGTTTTAGGCGTTAATTTAACATTCTAATTATCGAAATGAAGGTCATGAAAAAAATAATAACTATTTTAACTGCGTCAGCATGCTTGTTGACATTTACTTCTTGTCAGGACTGGCTGGATATGCCTTCCGAATCAAAAGCTGATAGTGAGACACTGTTTGAAAATCTTGGACGTGCAGAAATGACTGTAGTTGGTGCTTATCCTAGCTTGTTTACTCAAGAATTAGGTTATCAACTATTAGAAGGAACAGATGAATCTAGTTCTTCAGAAACTAATTCTAAGTATAATGTTTCCAATTATGATTATACTTCTACTTCTTCGATGTTGAATTCTACATTTTCAAGTATGTATAAGGCAATAGAATACAGTAATGTCTGTATTAAAAATTTGCCGTTAATGAATGTGGCAGAAGGAGAAAAAAAGAAACGTGATGCTCTTTTAGGCGAAGCATTGGCTATTCGTGCCTATGCTTATTGGAATTTGGTACGTTTTTATGGTGATGTTCCTTATTCTAACATACCTACTTCTGAGTTGAATAGTTATAGTTCATCTCGTGTAAGTCGAGATGAAATTTGGGATAACTGTGTGAAAGATCTGCAAGATGCAATAGAATTGTTGCCTTGGAAAAGTGAAGGAATGGTAAGTACTCCGGAACGTTTCACTAAAAATTCAGCTTATGGTATTTTAGCGCGTGTGGCATTGTATGCAGCCGGATATTCTTTGCGCTGGGATTTGAATACTGTGCCCTATGATGCAGCAACTGTTAGAATAGCACAACGTGATGATCAAAATCGCATCAAAGAACTTTATCAGATAGCTGCTGATGCTTGTTACGAAATAATAAAGCAAAAGGAAAATGATTTGTTGGATAGTTATGAAGAGGTATTTCGTGATTTAGCAACCAAAGAGTATAATAAAGAAACGATGTTGGAATATGGTTGGTATGGTGCAAATTCGTCAGATGTACGTACTGGTTATGTAAATGGTATTCCTACAAATGGTTCTGGTGGCACTTTTGGTAAAGGTGGTGCACAAATGATAGCAATGCCTACTCTTTATTTTGAATATGCCGATGGTGACCAACGTCGTGATGTTTCTGTATGTAATTATGGCATTTATACAGATGGCAAGTATCAAATGAATACATATATTGGCGCAGGGGTAGGTAAATATCGTATCAATTGGTGTAAAGACAGAGGTACTTCCGATAGTCGCCGCGATATTAACTTCCCGTTATTGCGTTATTCGGATGTACTGTTGATGTATGCAGAGGCATTGAACGAATTAAATGGATATGCTACTCCGGATGCCGTTGATGCTTTGGAAAAAGTCCGCTTGCGTGCCTTTAAGAAGGATGCAAGTAAGATTAAGCCTATACCTACGGAGTATACAGCTTTCAAGAATGAAATTATTTTAGAACGCAAGTTGGAACTGTCTAATGAATCTTTGCGTAAAACAGATTTAACGCGTTGGGGAATTCTTTATGATCATTTGATGGCTGAAAAAGATAAATTATACCAGTTGGCAAGACGTGAAGGTAAATATGCAGATGTTGATGTCTACCGTGCCTATAAAGGCGGTAAAGCTGTTTACCAAGATCCTACAGTCGCTTTACCTTATATTACATTAAAGGAATCAGATTTTTCAAAATTTGGTTTAACTAACGATGAAATCAAAACGCTGAAAATCCAAAATGATGGAGTAAACGGTGGTTTTGTAGAAAAGGAGGTTTATGAGGATGTAAATGGCAATATTTATTTAACAAAAGATGACATGCCTGAGGCGCAGCAGGAGAATGCTACTGCCGTAACTTATACTATTTTAAATATGTTCGGTTGTCACACGATTAAAAACAAGGGTGGACTTTCTGTTGAGCAGGTGGAAGGTATAAGTGATGTAAATAACTTCATTACTAATATGTTCTATGGTTTGGAAAAGAATAAAGTAGAGATTCTTCCGTTCAGTACAACAGCTATTATTGATGTTAATCCTGGTTTAAAAGATCAGCAACATCCTTGTTATTAAAAGTAATGATTGGATATTAGATTAGTAAAGAGAAAAGGTGGATACTCGGTACTTGAGTTCCACCTTTTCTATATTATATTTAGCCCAAAAACGGAATATACTTTATGCCTTTTCAATAAAAGACTTGTTTTATGAAGAAAGTTTGTTTTAGCATTATCTTGCTTATTGTAGCTTTTTCTGTGCAAGCGCAATCTCTTGCTTTTCCTGGTGCTGAAGGTTATGGCAAATACACTACTGGCGGGCGTAGTGGACGAGTATTAATAGTAACCAACTTGAACGATAGCGGCGAAGGAAGTTTGCGGCATGCTATAGAGCAAACAGGAGCGCGTATCGTAGTCTTTGCCGTAGACGGTAATATTGAATTGAAATCTCCACTTCGAATAAATAACGACAGCATTACCATAGCCGGTCAATCTGCTCCGGGTGATGGAATCTGTTTAAAGGACTATCCGTTAATTGTTAATGCAAGCAATGTCATTATCCGTTACGTCCGAGTCCGTGTGGGCGATCGCTATCGCTTAGATAGTGATGGTTTGAGTGGAGGACGTTATGGGCAGAAGAATGTAATTCTGGATCATATTTCTGTAAGCTGGAGTATAGACGAATGTCTTTCTATCTATAAAACAGAAAATCTTACCGTACAATGGTGTTTGGTAACCCATAGCCTGAATTCTTCAGTCCATACGAAAGGTAGTCATGGATTTGGTGGTATTTGGGGAGGGTATAAGGCTACATTCCATCATAACCTGTTGGCAAATCATGCCAGCCGTAATCCCCGGTTTTCTTCTGTTGATGGAACTAAATGGGTAGACTATCGTAATAATGTGGTGTATAATTGGGGATTTAAAACTGCCTATGGTGGTGGACATCATGGTGAGATAAATATGGTGGGCAATTATTATAAGCCGGGGCCTGCCTCTCAGCATCATCGTTTACTTGATGTGGCTGAAGACGGTACTGGTCGTTACTATGTGGCAGAAAACGTAATGGAAGGGGATGATACTGTGACTTATGACAACCATCGTGCTGTGATGGATAGATTTTCTTGTTTGGTTGATAGTCCTTTTCCGTATGAGCCCATTGAAGAAGATATACCGGTGGTGGCCTATCATAAAATATTAAAGGAGGTAGGGTGTAGCTTCTCGCGTGACATGTACGATAAAGAAGTTTTGCGCCAAGTAAAGAAAGGGCTTGGAACATTTGGTCTAAAGGGGATTATCAATTCTCCGAAAGAAGTAGGCGGATGGCCTGTGTTGAAAGTTGGAAAGCCTTTACGTGATACTGATGCGGACGGAATGCCTGACGTGTGGGAACGTCGGTACGGATTGAATGCGGATGACGCCTCTGATGCTTCCACCTATACGTTGGATAAGAATTATACTAATATTGAGATTTATCTGAACGGACTTTTGGAAAAATGAACATTATTTCTTTTGGTATTTCTGACTCTGTTCAAAATCAATATATTACTTACACTGATTTTATATTGAATTCAAATTTATTATTTTCGAAAATTAAAATCCATATAAAAGAAGTATGAATATAAGAATCTTTTTTACTGTTTTAGGACTATTGTCCGCTCTTTGCGTATGGTCTCAGCAGACAGAGCGCCGTTATCTTTCCGGTACCAGACTGGGCGATGGCGTAACCTGGCAGTTTTATTGTTCCGAGGGTAGGAATAGCGGGAAGTGGAGCAAGATAGAAGTGCCTTCTCAATGGGAGCTGCAAGGTTTTGGTGAATATACCTACGGGCGTTGGTACAAGAAGAAGGGAGTTAAGAATCCCAGTATGGAAGAGGGGATTTATCGTCATACATTTCGTGTACCGGAGGATTGGAGAGGTAAGAACATACGTTTGTGGTTTGATGGGGTTATGACAGATACGGATGTGATTGTAAACGGAGTTTCGGCCGGAGAAACACATCGGGGCGGATTTTATCGTTTTTCCTACGACATAACTTCTTTGTTGAAATATGGTGCTGCCAATAAGCTGGAAGTACGGGTAAAAAAACATTCCGGAAATAAGTCGGTGAATGCGGCCGAACGTAAGGCGGACTGGTGGTTGTTTGGGGGGATTTACCGTCCTGTATGGTTAGAAGCCAAACCTCAGATACGTATCGAACATATTGCAGTGGATGCGAAAATGGATGGGGAAATGCAGCTTTATACCGAGCTGAAAGGAGTGAAAGGCAAGGAAAAGTTAACGGCTGCTTTACATCCTTTGGATGGAATGGACGTTTGTTCGGAGGTTCGGACGTGGGAAGTGGGGCATGACAGTGTGTTTGCTCATATTTGGAAAAATGTAGAACCTTGGACTCCGGAAAAACCTCGGCTTTACAATCTCATTGTTACCTTGCGGAATGAAGAAGGGAAGGCTTTACACCGGACCTCTGTCCGCGTCGGATTCCGTACCGTTGACTTTCGTCCACGCGACGGTGTTTATCTGAATGGTACGAAACTGGTGATGAAAGGCATAAACCGTCATTCCTTTCACCCCGATGGCGGGCGTACCACCAATAAGGAACTCAGCATTCAAGATGCCCTGCTCATTAAAGAAATGAATATGAATGCCGTGCGTTCCCATTATCCACCCGATGAGCATTTTCTGGATGCTTGTGATTCGTTGGGATTGCTCTATATTGATGAACTTGCGGGCTGGCAGAATGCTTACGACACTGTTACAGGCAGCAAGTTGGTAAAAGAAATGATAGCAAGGGATGTAAATCATCCATGTATCGTACTTTGGAGCAATGGAAATGAAGGCGGGTGGAACATGGCTACGGACAAACTGTTTTATCGTTATGATCCGCAGCGCCGTCATGTCATCCATCCTTGGGCGGACTTTGATGAATTGGATACACACCATTACCCGGCTTACCTGACCGGTGTAGGCCGTTTCACCAACGGATATAAGGTTTTCATGCCGACAGAGTTTATGCATGGTCTGTACGACCAGGGACATGGAGCCGGACTGGAGGATTTCTGGGCGCGATATACGGCACACCCTTTGTTTGCCGGAGGTTTTTTATGGGCATATAGCGATGAAGCCGTACGCCGGACAGACTGTAACGGCATTTTGGACAGTGAAGATTATAATGCGCCTGACGGTATTGTAGGTCCTTATCGGGAGAAAGAAGGCAGTTTCTATTCCGTACGGGAAATATGGTCGCCTATAAAGATAAAGCCTCTCCAGCTAACGCCTTCTTTCAATGGCCGTTTCTTAGTGGAGAACCGTTATCTGTTTACTAATTTGAAGGAGTGTTCTATGCGCTATCGCGTTCTTTCCTATCCTTCTCCGCTACAGAGCCGGGCAGAGGGATGCACAGTAGACAGCGGCCGGGTGAATTTGCCTACTTTGGAACCGGGTGAAACCGGATATGCCTGTATAGCTGCATGGGAGAATCCGGAAATCCGGGAAAAATTCTTCTCTAAGGGAGATGTTTTGGAGTTGGAAGCTATAGGGTTGGATGGAAAGAGCGTATGTACACGTACGTATCCCATCAGTTTTGCGAAAAGCTATTTTGAAGGGCAACTGGCTTCTTTGAAAAGAACAGGAAAAGGTTGTTGCGTGAACGAGACTGATTCTTTAATAACGTTGTGTTCCGATTGGGTGGACATATCTTTTCGCCGAAACGATGCTACCATCTATTCTGTATTGCGGAAGAAAGACAACCGGATAATTCCGTTGAAAGACGGTCCGCTGCCTGTAGGAATGCAAATGAAACTGGTGTCCCTTTCCGCTCGTATGGAGCAGAGAGGTGATGCTGTCCTTTGTGCCCGTTATCGGGGCGGAGCGGATTCCGTTGTGTGGCGTTTGCGTCCGGACGGGCTGTTGAAGATGGATGCCGTATTGCTGAACCGGGCATCGGGCGGTGGCGGCTTTGATGATGCTTTTACGGATAATGCCATACTTAACTTCGGGTTTACCTTCTCTTATCCTGAAAACGAATGTACAGGTATGCGTTGGTTGGGGCGCGGTCCTTACCGTGTGTGGAAGAACCGTATTCCGGGTATGAATTACAGTATCTGGCAGAAAGACTTTAATAATACTACCCGTTGGCGGAATTAAGCCAGTGCATACTTGACTCTTCCAATGGGTCT
>OGZA01001635.1_pt1 | contig 14836 bp, 8 predicted proteins | sample 1576591 | NCBI WGS metagenome assembly OGZA01 (sample SAMEA3541565, study PRJEB24748) | human gut metagenome | biome: human gut; feature: human-associated habitat; material: faeces | place: China | collected 2012
GCGAAGAATTCGCAGGATAAAATGGTGTTAACCATTTTATCGAGAAATAGTATGAGACCCGTACTCGACGCAGTGCTGAATGCTGATACGATTTTCGGATGAAAAATTCAAAGGCGGGATCACACATGAAAAAAATTCTTCTTCGCGCCGCGGCGCTTCTGCTGGCCTTGGTGCTGGCAGGGTGCGGCACGGCCTCTCCGGCGGAGACCGTGCCCACGGAGGCCGACAAAACGGACGACAACTACCGGGTGTTCTATGAGATTTTTGTCGGCTCCTTTGCCGACTCCGACGGGGATGGAACGGGAGACCTGAACGGAATTCTCCGGCACCTGGACTATCTGAACGACGGGAATCTCCTGTCGGATACCAGTCTCGGGGTACAGGGGCTGTGGCTGACGCCGATTTTTGCCAGCCCCTCTTATCACAAATACGACGCAACGGATTACTACCGGATCGACTCGGACTTCGGCACCGAGGACGATCTCCGGGCGCTTCTCGACGCCTGCCATGCCCGGAATGTGAAGGTGATTCTCGATCTTGTCATCAACCACACTGCCCGGAACCACGAATGGTTTCAGTCCTTCCGGCAGTCCCACGCCGACGCCAATCCCGACGACCCCTACTACGATTACTACAGCTGGTACACCGGCGAGACGCTTCCGGCCGGAATTACCTGCGAAAAGATTCCCGGAACGGCGGACGAATATTACGAGTGCAACTTCTCCCCGGACATGCCGGAGCTGAACTATGACAATCCCGCCGTCCGGGAGGAAATGCTGAACGTGGCAAAGTACTATCTGGAGCTGGGCGTGGACGGATTCCGCTTTGACGCCGTCAAGTATCTTTACTATGGAGAAACCGGCCGAAGCGCGGCGTTCTGGAAGTGGTACACCGACCAGCTCCGAGCCGTGAAGCCGGAGGTCTATCTTGTGGGCGAGTGCTGGTCCGGCGAGTCGGAGATCCTCGCCTACTATCCGGCCATGAACTGCTTCAATTTCTCCGCCGCCCAGGCCGAGGGCGTCATTGCCTCCGCTGCCAAGGATCAGGACATCAACCGGTTCACGGGCTACATGTGCGCTTTTCAGGACAAGATTTCTCAGGCGAACCCCGACGGCATGATGGTTTCCTTCCTTTCCAACCACGACATGGATCGCTCTGCCGGGTATCTGATGCTGGCGAACCACTTTCCCCAGATGGCCGCCAATCTCTATCTGCTGTGCAGCGGCTCGCCGTTCCTGTACTACGGGGAGGAGATCGGCATGAAGGGCGTCCGAGGTTCCGCCAATACCGATGCCAACCGGCGGCTTGCCATGCTCTGGGGAGACGACAGCAGTCCTCAGGATCCGGAGGGCAGCACCTATCCCTCTTCCAAGCAGACCAACGGAACCGTAGAGTCTCAGCTGGCACAGGAGGGGAGCCTGCTGCGCTACTACTGCCGCCTGATCTCTATAAGAAACCGCTACCCGGCGATTCCCCGGGGCACCTATACACAGGTGAATCTTGGCAGCGCCAAGTGCGGCGGCTTTCTCGTGGAATACGAGGGAAGCACCCTGTGTATTCTTCACAACATCAGCACGGACATTCCCTTTACGGTAGATCTTGCCGATACGGACATTCCCTGCCGCTCCATTCTGGAGGTCATCGGCATGGGCGAAGCGTCTCTGGAAGGCACCGTCCTGAGCCTTGCCCCCCAGACCTCCCTGATCCTCGGCTCCGCCGCTCCCTGACCGCCATCCAAACCGCTCCGGATGCCATCGTCACCGCAAATCTCCCCCGGCAGTACCGAAAAATCGGCACAGCCGGGGGAGATTAAACATGTATTCTTTTCCCGCGCTCGCGGGGCTTCCTGGTATGCAAACGCATGGCAAAATGGATAACGTGCCATTTTCCAGCCCCTGCGGGGGCAACCGTAAAGGATGCACAAAACCTTCATGCACCGACTTTTGCGCAGTTTTGGGGTGCGGTGCTTACCCGTGAAGCCTTATCCGTAGATCAGATTCCGCTCGGTTTCGGGATCGAACAGGTGCATGACTTCGCCGGGGAAGCTCACATGGATCTTCGCACCATTGACCAGCTCCGCCCGCTCCTGTCTGTGCAGGCCGAGGGTGGGTACCCGAACCACCAGCTGGGCGCCGTCCTCCGTCTCCGCGTGAATGTGCAGCTCGCTGCCCATCATTTCATTTACGATAATGGTACAGGGAATCGCATGGGGGCCCGGCTGGGACAGGGTGATGTGCTCCGGACGGACGCCCAGAACCACACTGCGGCCGTCCACCGCCTTTGCCGCCAGATTTTCACCGGTCTCACCGTCCACCTCAATCCGGCTTCCGAGAGGCGTCACATAGTACTTGCCGTTCTCCCGCACCAGCTCCGTGCGGAAGGTGTTCATCTGGGGTGCGCCGATGAAGCCCGCCACGAACAGATTCACGGGATGCTCAAATACCTCCGTGGGGGTGCCGACCTGCTGGATGAAGCCGTCCTTCATGATGACGATCCGGTCGCCGAGCGTCATGGCCTCGGTCTGGTCATGGGTTACATAGATAAAGGTCGTGTCGATCTTTTTCCGCAGGAGAATGATTTCGGCACGCATCTGATTGCGGAGCTTGGCGTCCAGGTTGGACAGCGGCTCATCCATCAGAAACACCTTGGAATCCCGAACCATGGCACGACCGATGGCCACACGCTGCCGCTGGCCGCCGGACAGCGCCCGGGGCTTCCGGGTCAGATATTCGGTAATGCCCAGCACCTTCGCCGCTTCCGTGACGCGCCTGAACACCTCATCGTTGGGAACCTTCTTCAAACGAAGGCTGAAGGCCATGTTCTCAAACACCGTCAGGTGGGGGTACAGGGCGTAGTTCTGGAACACCATGGCGATGTCCCGATCCTTGGGCTGGAGGTCGTTGACCACCACACCGTCGATCTCCACGGTACCCTCGGAGATCTCCTCCAGACCCGCGATCATCCGCAGGGTCGTGGATTTGCCGCAGCCGGAGGGGCCGACGAAGACCACAAATTCCTTATCCTTGATGTCCAGGTTGAAATCGTGAACGGCCACGACCTTCTTGTCGTAGACCTTCTTGACGTTGGTTAATTTTACAGATGCCATAGCTTTCCTCTCTCCTTATCCTTTCACGGCGCCGCCGGTGACGCCTTCCACATAGTACCTCTGCAGGAGCATGAACAGGATGGTGACGGGAAGTGCCACCACCACGCCGCCCGCGCAGAACATGGTATAGTTGGTGGCAATCAGGGTCTTCGAGGAGATCCAGTATTGCAGACCCACCGCCACATTCATGCCCACCTCCGTATTGTGGGAGATATACTTGGCAAACATGAAGTCGCCCCACGGAGCCATGAACGCAGTGAGAACGGTATAAATGACAATGGGCTTGGACAGAGGCATGATCACCTTGTAGAACACCTGAAAGCGGGAAGCGCCGTCCACCCGAGCCGCTTCGTCCAAGCTCTTGGGGATGGTGTCGAAGAAGCCCTTGGACACATAGTATCCCATGCCGGAGCTGGCGCAGTAGACGAGAATCAGTCCCGGCACGGAGTTGGCTCCCGTCAGCCCCATGCCGCTGAGAACCTTATACAGCACGATCATGGTGACGAAGCCCGGGAACATGCCCAGAACCAGGCAGGTGTTCATCAGCAGCTTTCTGCCCTTGAAGCGAAGCCGGGAGAGAACATAGCTGACGCTCAGCACCATAAGGGTTTGCAGCACCGCCGTAGCCAGGGCGGTGATCAGCGTATTGCGGAACCAAATGGGGAAGCTCGTTTTGGTCCACAGATTGATGTAGTTATCAAAGCCCCACTGCTTGGGGATGATGTAGCCCACACGTCCGGTGGATTCAGTCCGGAAGGACTCCAGCAAGATGCACGCAAAGGGCGTTAGCCAGATAATGGACATGAGGACAAGGATCACATAGAGCACAGTATTGGAAACGGTACTTTTCGTCCGGATTCCCATGTGAGATCGATTCCTGCTCATTACGAATAATCCTCCTCATTTCTGGTAGACGGGATCACGTTGTAGACGATCAGGGAAAGAACCGCGACAACAACGAAGATCATGATGGCAATCACGGCGGCCAGCTTATAGTTGCTGGTGGCGCCGGTGGTAATGTTGAACAGCCAGGTGATCAGAAGATCCGTAGTTGTGGCACTGCCGCCGCTGGTTACAAGATCCGGACTTGCCGGGCGGCCGTTGGTCAGCAGATAGATTACGTTGAAGTTGTTGATATTGCCGATGAACTGGGTCAGCAGGTAGGGACCCGTGACGAAGAGCATGTACGGAAGCGTGATCTTCACATACTGCTGCCAGACACTGGCGCCGTCAATTTTGGAGGACTCGTACAAATCCTGCGGAATATTCATCAGAATGCCGGTGCTCACCAGCATCAGATAGGGGATACCGACCCAGATGTTGATCACGATGACAAGGATTCGGGCAGAGGTGGTATTCTCCCAGAAGCGGATGGCCTGATCGATAAAGCCCAGCTTCAGGAGCATGGCGTTCACGACGCCGTTGGTATCGAAGAGCTTGGAGACATACAGCAGGGAAATGAACTGAGGCACCGCGATGGTCAGAACCAGAATGCCGCGCCAGAGCTTTTTGAAATGGATTCCCTTCTTGTTGATGAGGATCGCCACCAGCATTCCCAGGAAATAATTGGTGAATGTGGCAAAGAACGCCCACATCAGCGTCCACGAAAGGATCTCGCCGAAGGTATAGCTGAGGTTCGCGTCCGCGCTGCTGGAGCTGATCAGCTCGTTAAAATTGTTCAGCCCCACCCATGTAAAGAGGTTGCTGTAGCCGTCGTGAGCGCCGTCATAGTTGGTGAAGGCAACGAGGATCATGAACAGAATCGGGATTACCGTGAAGACAAGGATGCCCGTGATGGGCAGTGCCAGCAGCGTCTTGTGGAACTGATCGTCCAGCACGGAACGAAGGTCGTCCTTTCCGCTTTTGAGCTTCTTGCCCGTGGCAAGGATCTCCTCCGAGATCCGGTTCTGCTTCACGTTCAGCCGCCATGTGTAGACAAAAGCGATGATGAAGAGAATGGTCAGGAGGCCGTACAGCAGAATTTTAAAAGAGTCGTCGCCGTTGACCCGGACGTAGGTGTCCAGCACCTCGTTGTATACCTCTCCGGGGGGCACATCGCCCAGCGTGCGGAACTTGCCCAGCCAGTAGCTGCCGGTTGTGACCATATAAACGATGAACACAGATTCAAAGACAAGGAACAGCAGTCCCCGCAGCACCTGACCCCGGGCAATATTGCCGAAGCCCATCACAAGGTAGGATACCTTCGTTTTCCAGCTGCCCCTTGTAAAGGTGGTGGCGCAATCCGTCAGCTCGTTTCGGATGCCCCTGAAAGCGCCTGCGATCCCGTTCCCGACGGCTTTGACCAAAGAGGCCAGCCAGCCGGGGATGCCGAGAACGAACAGGACAATGTTGTACCACAGACGCTGAAACGTGTTCAGCCTGAGGTATTCCAGATCCGTCAGTTTCTTCATGATCAATCGGGATAAACCTGCGTTTATCCGCCTACCTCCATTCTTTTTGGATTTGGCTGTCTCCGGGAACCGTTTTTCGCTTTGGCGGGAAATGCTGCCCGCCCAAAAGCCGGTTGCGGAGGCATCCATTTGTTTCCGGTGTTCCGCCCAAAAAGGAAGCCGGCGGTGCCGGGGCTCCTCCTTCTTCGGCGGGACACCGGGCCGGAACAGGGAACGCGCTCCGAATCCCGTCGGGACGCGGAAGGCAGCGGCAGAGGGACCTCAAAAGAGCCGCCCGGGCAAACCCGAGCGGCTCCCCCTCTCAGAACTCTATGTCACTGCGTTTGTGGATGGAAGCCTGCCTTATTCGGCGGGAACCAGCTCCACGGTGCCTTCTTCGCCGTTGAGGGTCAAACGGACTTTGTAGGTACCGGCGGTCTCGACCACGAAGTTATTGCCGTCGGTGCCGTAGGCAACGTCCCAGGCCTTGCCTTGACGAACCTTGAACTCAACGCCGGCATCCATCTGGTAGGCCTCATCGGTCAGCCAGCTGCCGTCGTCCTGCTTGGTCATGGGAAGATCCACGGACCAGCTGTCGCCGTTGATGGAGCCGATGACCGTAAAGGCCTCCCGCTCCTCGGCGGACATGGAGAACAGACCCTTAATGGAGGTCTCATAGCTCTCCAGCGCGGCCTTCAGCTCTTCGTCGGTGGTAGCCTCCTTGGCAGCGGTGGCATAAACCTTGGCGATATCCCACCAGGAGCCGTCAATCTGTCCCTGCGGCGTAGCATAGGCACTCTGAGCAGCCAGAGCGGCCAGAGCAGGATCACCGGCAACCTTTTCGGACTGCTGGGCAGCCTTGTTGGAGGGACCCCAGCCCACGGCGTCGAACCGGGCAAGCTGGCACTTCTCGTTGGTCAGGTACAGGGCAAGCTTCTGCAGAACGGCGGTCTTCACGGGATCGGTCTGGGGCTTGACACCCACCAGCTTGTTGCCGGAGAAGGAGCCAAGGTGGTAAGAGTTGCCGTCCACGGTGAAGCTGGGCAGATCGGTGCAGGCGTAGTTGTCGCCCAGAGCGGCCTTGGCGGAGCTGGTGCCCCAGGTGCCGACGATGACGACGGCGGCGGGGATGGCGGCGGAGAAGTCATCGGCAGAGCTGGAGGACTTGTAAGCGGTGGAGTTCAGCAGCTTCTTCATGCCCTTCAGGGCGATAACGCCGTTGTCGGAGTTGAAGTCGTCGTCAACGCTCTCGAAGCTCTTGCCGTCGGCGGACATGGTCCAGTTGGAGTGGCAGCCGGTAGCGAAGAAGAAGGCGACATTGTACCACGCGGAGGTCTCAAGCTCCATGGAGAAGCCGCGGCCGGCGGCCTCGCAGTCGGCAATGATGTCTTCCAGGCTGTCCACGTGCTCAGCGGGAATCACGCTGCTGTCGTAAATCATGAAGTAGCCGTTATCGGAGGTCATGGGATAGCACCATATATCGGAGCCAATGGTGGCGGCCGCAACGGCGCCGCTGTCGTTCAGCTCGGTGACTTCCGCGGCAGCCTTGGTGCCAAGCTTGGTCAGGGCGCCGGCCTGCACCAGACGAGCCAGCTGATCCTGCGCGAAGCAGAACAGGTCGGCGCCGTCCTCGACGGAGGTGATCATCTGGGTGGCGGACTCGGACTCGGTGACGCCCTCAATGGTGGCGTTGATGACGATGCCGGGGTTCTCTTCCATAAAGTCCTTGATCTGCTGCTCGGTCAGTTCCTTTACACCGGCCATCTCGGAGACCCAGACGGTGATGTCATAGGTGCCGTCCAGAGAATCGGCCGCGGCAGCGGCGGTGGGGTTGGCAGCGGCGGTGGGGTTGGCAGCGGCGGCGGTGCCGGCGGGGGTTGTGTTGCTGTTACCGCAGCCGGCAAACAGGCCAAGAACCATGCCGACAGTCAGAAGCAGCGCGAGAATCTTCTTCATTTTACATTTCCTCCTTGATATTATAAATTCGCTGGCTGATCCCGCAGACCGGAAAGCGCTTTCCATAAGGGACGGGCAGAGCGGAAAAATACTCAGGTATTTTCCTGTGTCCTCCGGTTGGAATCGTTTCCAGAAAGCCGGGAAAAAACAGGGGGAGTGCTTAAAGGGTTATTTTCTTCACACTTCCCTCTAAAGAAAGAATACTCGATTTTCCGAAACAAGTCAACTGCGCAGTGTGTATAAAAAGATGCATCAAAAATTGTTGAAACTGCCAATGTCCTGCGGAAATGCTGCCGGTAACGCCCTGCCATGCGCTTCCCGGCTTGATTTCTTTCCGGTTTTCTCAGCCATTTGCGCGTTTTTTCTTGATTTCTCTGCCGTCCTTCTCTATAATACATTTGTTCCTTTCCGATTCTCCCGTACCGGGAGCGGAAAGACTACGCGCGGCGGAAGTCCGCGGTACTTCCGCCGGAAACCATCCGAAGGCTTCCCATGCACCGTCATCCGCCCCTGTCCCGGCAGTTTCCGGTATTGGTCGGATGATCCATACAAAAACAAAAAACGGAGGAATTGTTATGTCTGCATCCTGGCTTCGTGACGCCGTATTTTATGAAATATATCCGCAGAGCTTCCGGGACTCCAACGGAGACGGCATCGGCGACCTTCCCGGCATCACCGAAAAGCTGCCCTACGTGAAGAGCCTCGGCTGCAACGCCCTGTGGATCAATCCCTGCTTTGACTCTCCCTTCAAGGACGCGGGCTACGACGTCCGGGACTATAAGAAGATTGCGCCCCGCTACGGCACCAACGAGGATATGGCTCAGCTGTGCCGCCGCGCCCACGCGCTGGGGATCCGGGTTCTGCTGGATCTGGTTCCCGGCCACACCAGTGAAGAACACGAATGGTTCCGCAAGAGCGGCGAGGCCGAGCCAAACGAATATTCCGGCCGGTACATCTGGACGGATCATGCCTTTGCCGGGGGCGACGGTATGCCCTTCATCGGCGGCGAATACCCTCGCAGCGCCACCTATATCATCAACTTCTTCAAATGTCAGCCCGCCCTGAACTACGGCTACCGGGAACGCCGGGAACGCTGGCAGCAGAGCATCACCAGTCCTGACGCCCTTGCGACCCGGGAGGCCATGAAGGATGTGATCCGGTTCTGGCTGGATCTGGGCTGCGACGGCTTCCGGGTGGATATGGCGGAGTCTCTCGTGAAGAATGACGGCACGGAAAAGCTTGCCACCATGGAGGTCTGGCGGGACATTCTGGGCGCCATTCACAAGGAATATCCGGATGCTGCCTTCGTTTCCGAGTGGAATCATCCGGACAAGGCTCTGCGCTGCGGCTTTGACATGGACTTTTATCTCAACTGGGACGGCAACGGCTACAGCACCATGATGCGGGACTACACCCTCCGGGACGGCTGCGGCAGCTACATCGGCAATACCGGCTTCTTCTCCCGGGATTCCGGCACCGACGTGAGCCGGTTCCTTGCGGACTACCTGCCCCAATATCACGACAGCCGCGACCACGGCCTCTGGTGCTTCATTACCTGCAATCACGATACCCCTCGTCCCGCCGCGGGGCTGACAGACGCGGAACGGCGGCTGGCCTTTGCGTGGATCTTCACGATGCCCGGCGCTCCCTTCCTGTACTACGGCGATGAGCTGGGCATGGACTATCGGGTCATCCCCACCAAGGAGGGCGGCTACCACCGCACCGGTTCCCGGACGCCCATGCAGTGGGATGCAGGCCCCAACCTCGGATTCTCCGAGGGCGCGGCAGAGGATTTGTACCTGCCCGTGGAAGCCGACGCGCGGCACACCGTGCAGGCGCAGGAGCTTGACGAGAATTCCATGCTCTCCCATGTCAAGCGGCTGATTGCCCTGCGTCACGCCGAGCCGGAGCTTCAGAACTACAGCCCGTTTGCCGTCTATGCTGCCCGCGGCCGCCTGTTTGCCTACAAGCGGGGGAGTCTGCTGGTCGCCATGAACCCCGGCAGCGGTGAGGAGACCTGTCAGCTGGACGGAGCCTATATCCCCCTCTTCACCGTCGGAACCCCCACCGTGGAGGGAGATACGCTGCATTTGCCTGCCCAGAGCTTTATCGTGCTGAAGCCCAAGGAGAAAGCCGCCCCTGCTCACGCTTAGGAAGCCTCTGATACCAGGGAAGCTCTGAATAAATCGGCTGCTGCCGGAGCGCGGGCAGGGTCTGGCTGAAAACCGTCATCATGCCAAAACAGCGAGGAATTTCCGTCTGCTGTGTACCATTTTTCCTTGCAATACACAAAGTATTCCTGCGAAAAATGGCTTCATCAGACGGAAAAAACCTCGCTGTTGGTCATATTCCCGGTTTTTAGCTAGACCCTAGCCGGTTCGCTCGACAACTGCGTTATTTCGGCGTCCCTTGGGACGCTTACATTGCTGCGCTTTTTCTGCCTCAGGGCTGCTTCCGGACCCATAATGATGTTTTGCGGTACCCCTCTTTTACCCCGCCGCGTCCAGCATATTCTCAATAAAAATCCCGTACCCCGTAGTCGGATCGTTCACCAGCACATGGGTCACCGCCCCGACCAGTTTTCCGTCCTGGAGGATGGGCGAGCCCGACACGAGTGATTGTCATTATGGACAACACGACATGTTTGTATAGCCTTTTCATTTGTGCTGTTGAAAGCCAATTGCTTTCTTTTGCGCTGTATGGTAAAATATCCGGAGAAAAAGGTGTGTTTCATTTCATGAGAATGGAGGATTTGCAAATGCTGATGAACAGTGGCGAGTACTTGGATTTGGTACAGAATATCAAGCAGGAAATCCAAAGTGCGCAATATAGGGCAGCGCTGAATGTCAACAGGGAACTGATATGCCTGTACTACGACATTGGGTCAGCCATCAACGAGCATAAAACCTGGGGAAATAAATTTATTGAGAACCTTGCTACAGACATTAGGCTGGCATTCCCGGAAGCAAAAGGGTATTCGGTGCGAAATCTCAAGTATATGGCGAAATTTGCGACGACCTATCCGGATCGGGAATTTGTGCAGACGGTGTCTGCACAAATTCCATGGTCTCATAATGTAGCAATTCTGGATAAGGTAAAAACAGAGGAGCAGAGGGAATGGTATATCCGAAAAACGGCTGAAAATGGATGGTCGCATAGTGTATTGGTTCATCAAATTGAAAGCAATTTATACGAAAGACAGGTTATTGCAAACAAAGTTAATAATTTTGAAACGCACCTTGCTTCCCCGCAAAGTGAGCTTGCCGCACAGACAATGAAAGACCCCTATGTGTTTGACTTTATCCCGTTTAAAGAAGATATGATGGAGCGGGATATTGAACAGGCACTTGTGAAAGATGTTACAAAGCTACTGTTGGAATTGGGAACAGGATTCGCCTTCCTTGGAAATCAATATCACCTGAATGTGGGTGGAGATGATTTTTACATTGATTTGCTGTTTTACAATCTGAATCTTCGCTGTTATGTGGTGATCGAACTGAAAACCGGTGAATTCAAGCCGGAATATGCCGGGCAGCTGAATTTCTATCTTTCAGCGGTAGATGGGATTCTAAAAAAAGAAAATGATCATCCCTCTATTGGCTTGCTGCTGTGTAAGAGCAAAAATGACCTGGTGGCGGAATATGCACTCAAGGATATGTCCAAGCCCATGGGTGTCAGTGCGTATAAAGTAACCAGCAGCTTGCCGGAAGAACTGCAACGGCAACTGCCATCGATTGAAGACATTGAAAAACGGATCCAAAGGGAATAATTTCACGGGGATGACATTTGCTGTCCCTGCATTCATAAATCGGAATTTGTGGAGGAGTGCACAATGAAAGAAAAAACTTATCAGACTCGTTGCGGAACGATTCACTATTGGGCAAGCGTGTCAAACCCGGATGCAATTACTCTTGTTTTTCTGCCGGGATTGACAGCTGATCATAGATTGTTTGATAAACAAATTCAATATTTCGAGAACAAGCATAATGTTGTAGTATGGGATGCACCGGCACACGCCTCTTCATGGCCGTTTCGGTTTGATTTCGATTTGTTCGATAAGGCAAAATGGCTGAACGATATTTTAAATCAAGAAAAAGTTACCAAACCGGTCATTGTTGGGCAGTCTATGGGCGGATATGTTGGGCAGGCTTATGCACAGCTCTATCCAAACCGATTAACAGGTTTTGTCTCCGTTGACTCTGCACCGCTGCAACGGAACTATGTAACTGTGGTTGAACTCTGGCTTCTGAAGCGAATGGAACCAGTATATGCTCATTATCCGTGGAAATTGCTTCTGAAATCGGGGACGGAAGGAGTTGCCACGTCTGATTATGGCAGAAATCTAATGCGTGAAATGATGCTGGTCTATGATGGTGACCAAAAGCGTTATGCGCAAATTGCTGGACATGGTTTTCGTATTTTGGCAGAGGCAATGGAAAAGAATCTGCCGTATGCGCTTAAGTGCCCGACATTGTTGATGTGCGGTACACAGGACCATGCTGGTTCGTGCATACGGTATAACAAAGCATGGCATCGAAACACGAAAATCCCTTTGATGTGGATTAAAGGAGCTGGACATAATTCTAATACAGACAAACCCGAACAGGTAAATAGTTTGATAGAAGAACTTGTTGCAAATATTTTATAACAGACAACTTCCAGTTTATCGAACTAGCTCTCCCGGAAAACCTCTCCGGGAGAGCTGTTTTTCACCCCGCCGCGTCCAGCATATTCTCGATAAAAATCCCATACCCCGTAGTCGGATCGTTCACCAGCACATGGGTCACAGCGCCTACCAGCTTACCGTCCTGAATGATGGGACTTCCCGACATGCCCTGCACAATGCCCCCCGTGGCTTCCAGCAGCGTTTCGTCCGTCACTTTCAGCAGCAGATTTCGCCCGTCTGTCCTGTCTTTTGGATAAATTTTCAGAATTTCCACAGAATACTCCCGTGGCGTATCGCCGCTGACTGTGGACAAAATGGCAGCTTCGCCGGTGTGGATGTCTTCTTCGGAGGCGGTGGGCAGCGGTTCGCCTTTCCAGCCCCGCTTCGTCACGCCGAAGACGCCCTGCGGCGTGTTCCGCAGAAGTTCCCCGATGACGGTATCCGTGTTCGCCGTGCCTTTCAGCTGCCCCGGTTCCCCGCATTTGCCCTTTTTCACGGTGAGAACCGCTGCGTCATAGGCGTCGCCGCTTTTCATGTGCAAGAGACTTCCCTTGGTGTTGCTGACGCCGTGCCCCAGCGCGCCGAATTTGTGGGTGTCCGGGTCGTAAAAGGTGATGGTGCCGATGCCCGCGATGCCTTGCCGCAGCGGCATGGTCAACTTACCCAGCGCACCGCCCGCCTTTCCCATAAGGCCGCCCACGAATTGTCCGGCCCGGCTATTGGCGAACAGCCCGCCGAGATTTCCGAGGGACGAGCCGATGCCGCCCAGCCATTGCGCGGTCTTGCTGTTTCCGATTGCGCCCCGCAGGACGCTCCCCGCGCTTTGGTAGCCGGACAACAGCCCCGGCGTTCCCGCCGCCGCGCTCAAAAGTCCTGTGGTTCCCTTGATGCCGTTTCCACCGATCAGACTGGAGATTGCTGCCCCCAGCGTCGTGCGGAAGCCGTTGCTTCCCGATGCGCCCCGGAACGCAGAGAAAAGCCCTGCGCCCGCCGCGCCCGCACTCTGGCCGCTCTTGAATAGGCCCGCAAGTCCGCCCTTTCCGCCGGAGAAAATAGCCTCCGCCGCCGGGGCGAACTTCATGCCAACAAACGCCGCCGCCATGCCGCCCAGCACACGCACCACCTGCTCGCCGTTGTTGATCAGGTAGTCAAGTCCCTTTTGAATGTACGGCAGCGCCGTGTCCATAGCGCTTCCCAGCTTCTCCACGCCCCGGCTCGCCAGCGTTCCCAAGCTCTCTGCAAGCTGCGTCAGCTCCGGCATATTCTTTCGGATGCTGTTTAGAAAGTCGATCATGGAGAGATTGAATTGTTTTTTCGCCGGGAGGAACGCATCGCCGATCTCGATTTTCAGCGCCGTCTTGGTGCTTTTCAGCATGGTCTCGATGGCCTCCGGGGTCTGCGATTTGATGTTAAACTCCCGCTCCATGCTTCCCGTGTACAGGCTTGGGTCGCTCACCATTTCCAGCGCCTTTCTGTACACATCGAGATTGTTGACGATCTTCGCGCCGCCCTCAATGGCCCATTGGCCGAACAGGGTGGATAGCGCCGCTACCTGTCGCTCCTGCGGCAGATCGTTGATGGCCTTGAAGATGGTATCCAGCGTTCCCACGCTGTCCTCCTGCATGGCCTTGGCGACCCACTCCGCGCTCATGCCCATCTCCTCGAACTGTTCTTTCTGGGCTTTCGTCGCACTTGCTCCCTTGCTCAAATTCACGATCATGCGCTTGATGCTGGTGCCGACGCGATCAGTCGATACGCCTGTTGCCAGCATGGCATCCGCCAACGCCGCCGTTGTGGCCGCGCTTACGCCGCCCACTTGGCCGAGGCTCGCCGCAGAATTGACCGCCTCCGCGATTTCCGCCGCCGTGGTCGCGCTGTTTGCGCCCAGATAGTTGATCTGGTCAAAGAGCACCATGACCTCCTCGTGGGTCATTTTCAGCGATTGCTCCCACTTGGCGGCCCAGTTGCCCGCCTGATCGGCGCTGATGTCCATGGCCGCGCCGGTCATGGCGATGTCCCGCAGGAAACCGGTAACATTGCCGGAGCTGTCGATCTTGATCAAGTCCTCCATAGACTTGCCGGATTGGCCCGCCGCAGCGGCGAGGCGTGTCAAATCCTCCTGCGTATAGGGGATTTGTGTGCTTAAATCCTTGATTGCGTCCTTCATGGCCTCGTAGTTCTGCGCGTAGGTTTTGCCGTTATCCGCCACCTTGTCGCTGATCTTTCCGGTAGCATCTGCCAGACCGTCTACGTACTTGACCACATCCGCCATGTAGTTTTCAAACTTCGCCGCTTCCTTGGTGCAGCTTGCGATGGTCGCCACAGTCGCCGTCGCCAGCGTCCCCATGGCCGCAAGTCCCGCCGTTCCGATGGAGCTGATGCTGCGGGCAAAGCTGCTGATCTGGCTCTGGCTCCCGTTCAGTGCCGCCATCAGGCTTTTGTCCATCTTGCCGGCGATCTTGATGCTTAACTCTAATGTTTTATTGTTCGCCATTCCTCCGCCACCTCGCTATTCAGCTCAATAAAGTCCCGGACAGGCATTTTCAGATAGAAGTCCACGCCCGTCCGTGTCACCGAGGACAGCCGGATAGCCGCTTTCCGCAGGGCCTTGGCTCCGCCCTTTATCCGAAAAAATCCGCGTCGTTCACCGCGTTTTTCAGTTTCAGCAGCTCATACAGGGGTCTGGTGCAGGGAATGTATGAAAAGGCTGTAAGCTAT
>OGZA01001645.1_pt1 | contig 14742 bp, 15 predicted proteins | sample 1576591 | NCBI WGS metagenome assembly OGZA01 (sample SAMEA3541565, study PRJEB24748) | human gut metagenome | biome: human gut; feature: human-associated habitat; material: faeces | place: China | collected 2012
CTTCAAGTTATGTTCTGTTTCTGTCAGACCACCACGATGGGCAGTCGGCAGGAAAAGCCGTAAAACAATTCACCGGAACACAGGCCGGACGCCTGCTCCAATTCTTCCACCGGGATCTCCCGCTGACCTTGGCGGCCCAGCAGCACCGCTTCGTCGCCCACGGCAACACCGGGAATATCTGTCACATCAACCATGATCTGATCCATGCATATCGTGCCCAATACCGGTGCGTATTCGCCGTGGATCAGCACACGGCAGCGGTTCAGCAGCGTTCGGGTGTAGCCGTCCGCATAACCGATGGGCAGGGTAGCGATCACGCTTTCTCGCTTAGTGACAAACTTCCGCCCGTAGCTGATGGCCGTTCCGGCGGGGACGGTCTTCAGGTGGATGACCTTACACTTCACCGACATGACTGGCTTGACCTTCACCGTCTCGTGGTCGTGTACGCAGGCCGGATAGCAGCCCCAGACGATCGTGCCCGGACGGACGGCCTCGTAGAATACCTCCGGCAGACGGAAGATGGACGGGCTGTTGGCCGCCGTGCGCAGCGGGATAGGAACGCCGGCCTTCGTCAGCTGCTCATAGAACCAGTCGAAGCGCTCTTTTTGCAGATAGGTATACGTCAGATCTTCCAGATCTGCCGATGAAAAGTGGGTCATCAAGCCGAAAACGGAAACATTGGGCAGCTCCGGGATCTTCTTGACTTCCCGGACAGACGTCTCATCCGGCAGGAAACCGATACGCCCCATGCCGGTATCCACCGTGATCATCAGAGAGATATTCCGCTTTTCCTCGCTGCCGATGTGGGAGTATACCTCTGCCTCCCGCAGCTCGGAGATCAGCGGGACGACGTTCAGCCGAACGGCGGCACGGGCCAGTTCCTCCGGAATCAGCCCCATCATCACGATGGTGCAATCCACACCGGCATCCCGCAGCTCCTTGGCCTCCGCCAGCGTAGCTACCGCCAGCATATCCACGCCGCAATCCATATACGCCTGAGCTACTTCCTTCGCGCCGTGACCGTAGGCATTGGCCTTTGCCACGCCGATGATCCGGCTGCTGCCCACCCGCTGCTGCACCGCGCGGATGTTGTCCCGCAGCCGTGTGCCGTCGATCTCGACCCAGGCCGTTCTCAGAATGCTCTCATAATCAAACACAAGTCGTTCCTCCCATTTCTCAGTGGTGCAGGATCACGGACAGGAACTGCTTCAACCTCTCGTCCTCGGTGTCCTCGAAGAATGTCTTGCTGTCGGTGTCCACCCGGATCTTTGCGCCCTCCAGGAAGCACACGCGGGAGGCGACCTCGCGGGCGAAGCCCATTTCGTGGGTGACGACTGCCATGGTCATGCCGTCCTTGGCCAGATCACGCATGAGATCCAGCACCTCGCCCACCATTTCGGGGTCAAGGGCGGAGGTGGGCTCGTCGAAGAGCATGACCTCCGGATCCATGGCCAGCGCCCGGACGATGGCAATACGCTGCTTCTGGCCGCCGGAGAGCATGTTGGGATACTCGTCGGCCTTATCGGACAGACCGATACGCTCCAGCAGGGCGCGCGCCTGGGCTTCCGCCTCGGCGGGGGTCTTTTTCTTCAGCGTTACCGGCGCCAGCGTGATGTTCTGGAGCACGGTCTTGTGGGGAAACAGGTTGAAATGCTGGAACACCATGCCCATCTTCTGGCGGTGGAGGTCGATGTTCACCGACTTGCTGGCCAGATCCACGCCGTCGAAGAAGATGGCGCCGGAGGTAGGCTCCTCCAGCATGTTCAGGCTGCGCAGCAGCGTGGACTTGCCGGAACCGGAGGGGCCGATGATGGCTACCACCTCGCCCTTGTGGATGTCCAGGTCACAGCCGTCCAGCGCGTGAACGGTGCCGTGGTTGTACTCCTTGACCAGCTTTTTCACGGAGATGAGAACTTTACTGCTTGTCGCCACGGCGCATTCTCCTTTCTATGGCCTCGATCGCTTTGGAGGCGGGGTAGTTGATGCAGAAATAGACCAGCGCGGCCAGCACATAGGGCGCCAGCGTGATGTAGCTGTTGCCGGAGACGGTCTGGGCGGTGTACATGATCTCCGCCATGCCCAGCACGGAGCAGATGGAGGATTCCTTCACCATGGTGACCACCTCGTTGGCCAGGGCGGGGAGGACGTTCTTGATGGCCTGGGGCAGCACCACCAGACGCATGGACTGCCAGCTGCTGAGCCCCAGAGAGCGGGCGGCCTCGGTCTGCCCCTTATCCACGGCCAGAATGCCGGCGCGGAATATCTCGGCCACGTATGCCGAGCTGTTCAGCGCCAGCGCCACCACGCCGGGAATAAAGCGGTTGACGGCGATAAAGCCGAACAGGAGTGTACGGGGCAGGGTGATGTAGTGGAACAGTCCGAAGTAGATGATGGACAGCTGCACCAGCATGGGGGTGGAACGGAACACGGCGATATACGCGCCGGCGAACCACTTGATGGGCTTGACCTTGCTCAGCCGCATCATAGCCAGCAGCAGAGCGGGGATCACAGCCAGCAGCACGGATACCACCGCCAGCAGCAGGGTGTATTCAAAGCCACGGACGAAGGCGGAGCCGTACTTGGGCAGGAACGAGAAGTTAAAGAAGTTGGTGTTGTCCATGTTGACAAACAGATCATTCCACGACATAGACGAGACATCCTTTCAAAAGTTCTGATACAGAGCGCAAGCGTGCAAAGCCGGGGCTTTGCACGTTTGCGGTAGTTGGCGGGGTTATCAGCCCACGTAGCTCAGACCCACGTTGCCGTCCAGCACCAGCAGGTCGATGGTACCGTTCTTCAGCTCAGTGACCAGAGTGGGGACCAGAGACTCCAGAACCATGCCGTTGGCAGCATCGGGGAACATGTCGGCGGCAGCCATGGCCTTGGTGGTGTTCTTCTGGGCGCCGATGATGACGGAGGCCTGATTGATGTCGTCAACGGTCTTGTACTTGTCGGCGTTGGCAGCCTTCACCAGAATGACGGGAGGCAGATCGGTGTAGTAGGGGTCGGAGAAGTCGCAGGCCAGAGCACGCTCCTCGGTGTACTCGCAGGCGGCCAGCACCATGTCGAAGTCGCCGTTGCTCAGGGAGGTCACCAGGTTATCGAAGTTCATGGACTCGATCTGCAGCTCCATACCCATGGACTCGGCGATGTACTTGCCCACTTCCACGTCGATGCCGGCGTACTCGGTCATAGCGGCATCCGCGAAGAACTCGTAGGGGGGATAGTCGGGGCTGGTGCCCATGACCAGAACGGGCTTGTCGCTGGCAGCGGCATCCTTATCGGCGGCAGCCAGATCGGAGGACACGGAATCGGGGGTGTACGTCTCCTGAGAGGCGACCTTGTTCTCGATCTCCTTGATGAGCGCGCCGTCGTTGGCGGTCAGCTCAGCGATGGCCTTATTGATGCCGGGCAGCAGACCTTTGGGGTCGCCCTTCTGCACCAGAACGCGATAGGGCTCTGTCTCGCCCCAATCCACCACGTTCTCCAGAACCACCAGAGAATCATCGGTGTCGGCGGCGTCATCCTTCTTGGCGTCGTCGGCCTTCTGGCCGCAAGCCACCAGGCTCAGCGCCATGACCAGCGTCAGCAGCATTGCCATAAACTTTTTCATGTTACTTACTTCCTTTCAAAATCGTGTATGGTTCTATACCGGAAACCGGGATATAGACGTTGTTTTCGGAGGAATTCCTCCTGACAGTGGCTACTATACACTGTAGATGCATAAATGTCAACATGTTTTTGCATAAAAAATCGACGCAAAGGCGAATTTGTACAAACGGTACATGGGAAAACGGGGGAAAACGCGGATCTGATTGTGCAGAATGGCGATACTACGCCGCGCATAAATGAATAAATATGCAATTATACTGAATGAAACAGAAACGCCAGCCGAAAGGCTGGCGTTTCTTCTACAAAAGAAAGGGGGATCATGAAGAAGTTTCTGCTTACATGTCGATAAGACGGGCGGCGTAGAGGTAGGTGCGGGCGTAGTAGCTCTCGTACAGGGAGCTGATGATCACGCCGCTGCTGGTGCTGGAGTGGATAAACTGCCCTCCGCCCAGATAGATGCCCACATGACCGATGCCGCTGCCGCCGGTGGCGAAGAACACCAGATCGCCGGGAGCGCGCTCCGCGGTGGTCACGCTGCGGCACATGCGGTACTGGCTGGTAGCGCCGTGGGGCAGGCTGATGCCAAAGGCACCGAATACCTTCATGGTGAAGCCGGAGCAGTCGATACCGCTGTGACTGGTACCGCCGTAGCGGTACGGGGTACCCAGATAGCTGTACGCCTCGGCGATGACATCCTCCAGCAACGTGTTGGTGGCGGCGGTGCCCTCGTAATCCTCGTAGCGCACGGGCTGGCAGTACTCGGACAGGACGTAGCCGGTATCGCTGCCGTAGGCTACCTGATACCACTCATCGTCCACTATGTCCAGCAGACGGGCGGCCTTGCCATCAAAGATGATGCGCAGGCGCTGCGCGTCGGTGCTGGGTTCGGCGCGGAGAGAGATGTAGGAATTGCAGTCCACCAGAACGCCGGTGTTTTCCTTCAGGAAGTTCTCCTTACGGAGCGCCTCCGTCTCCTGCACCAGCGCCTGAGCGGAAAGCTGGGTCAGGGACAGCGTATCGCCGTCCAGCAGGCCGGCCTCCTCCGCCAGACGCAGACCGTCGCCGGTCTGAAGGGCGGTAGCGGAGCCGGACACAACACCGCTTTCGGCCAGCGCTTCCACGGCGGCCGTATAGCCGGCGGTGTTGATGGGTGTCGCTTCCTCCGCGTTGGCGGCGGTGACGGCCCCGGAGAAAAGCAGCAGACTGGACAGACCCAGCGCCGCGATCTGTTTTCCAAACATGGGCATTACCTTCCATTGCATTGATTTCGCCGGGGGTAAGGCACCCGACAGATGATACTATATCACAACTCTATCAAAAAAGCTACATAAAAATTACAAATTGGAAACAAAATTTTCAGAACGGTAATAAGTTGGCTGGAATATTGCAATATTTGCACGAGCTGTGCTATAATAGATGCAAAAAATGCGGAGGTGATACGGTGGAACCGTTGCAATATGAGGAGAGAGGCTACCTGAAGGAGCCGTTTCGCCTGTTCCATCTGGCAGATGGACGGGGCGAATACATTGAATATCACTACCACGCCTTTCATAAGATCATTATCCTGCTGGCGGGAAAGGCGGGCTACGCCGTGGAGGGCGAACGGTATGAGCTGAGCCCCGGCGACTTCGTGCTGGTGGGGCGCGGCAGCATCCACCGGCCTGTGGTGGTGGAGGGAGACTACTACGAGCGGATGATCCTGTACATCGCGCCGGAATACCTGCGGTCGCTGACGGCGGGGGACTGCGATCCCTCGGAGTGCTTCCGGCGGGCGCAGGAGACATTTCAATATGTATACCGGGACGAGAACGGCAGCCGGGTCAGGCCGCTGTTTCAGGCGCTGGCAGAGACGATCCGGCAGGGCGGCTACGGTGCGGCGCTGCTGGCACAGGCGCAGTTCACCGAGCTGATGGTGGAGGTGAACCGTGTCGTCCGGGGCGGACACCGGGTGGGCGCCGCCGGGGGAGACAGCAAGGTGATCTCCCTGCTGCAATACCTGAACCTGCACCTGACGGAGCCGCTGACCATCGACCAGCTGGCGGAGCGGTTCTACATCAGCAAGTACCACATGATGCGGCGGTTCCGGCAGGAGACGGGGTATTCCGTCCACGGCTACCTGACGGAGAAGCGGCTGCTGCTGGCGCAGCAGCTGCTGGCGCGGGGCTGCACCCCGGCGGAGGCCGCGGTGCAGGCAGGGTATCAGGACTATTCCACCTTCTCCCGCGCCTATAAGAAGCAGTTCGGGCGCAGCCCCTCGGCGGATGCGGAGAAGGAGCACGATTTGCAAGTAACTACGCAAGATTTATGATTTACATTGCGGAAAATGCCCATATAATAGAAAACGGAAATTCTCACTGCGAGTTGTAGAGGAGGTCATTATGAAGAAATTCCTGAAAAACTACTGGTTCATTCTGTGTATGCTCGCCGGCATCGTGGGCGGTTGCCTGGTGGGCGCGTTCGCGCCGGGCTTCGGCGGCAAGATCGAATTCCTGGGCACGCTGTTCATCAACATGATGTTCTGCGTGGTGGTGCCCATGGTGTTCTGCTCCATAGCCTCCGCCATCGCCAACATGAAAAGCGTGAAGCGCGCCGGTAAGATCATGGGCGTGACCATCGCCACGTTCCTTGTTACCGCCGCCATCGCCGGTGTGCTGATGTACATCGTCTGCCGCATCTTCCCGCTGGTGGACGGCAGCTATACCATCGTGGAGGGCGAGGTCGGCGAGGCGCTGGGCTTCGGCGACATGATCGTGAACTTCTTTACGAAGCCCGACTTCGCGGAGCTGCTGAGCCGCCGCGCCATCCTGCCCCTGATCGTGGCGGCGGTGCTGTTCGGCTTCGGCATCCAGATGAACGGCGGCCCGGAGACAAAGACCGCAAAGCTTCTGGAGGATATCACGGGCTGCATCATGAAGACCGTGAAGCTCATCACCTTCTATGCGCCCATCGGCTTCTTCGGCTTCTTCGCCAACCTGGTGGCCACCTACGGGCCTGAGCTGGTGAAGGACTACAGCCGCACGCTCATTATTTACTATGTCATGAGCTTTGCCTACATGTTCATCTTCTTCCCCCTCTATGCCCGGTTCGGCGGCGGCAGGGGCGGCGCAAAGCTGATGCTCTCCAAGCTGTTCCGCCCGGCGGCGGTGTCCTTCGGCACCTGCTCCAGCGTGGCTACCATCCCCACCAACATGGAGGTGGCGGAGGAATCCGGCATCAGCAAGGACGTCAGCGACATCGTGCTGCCGCTGGGCGCCACCATGCACATGGACGGCTCTGCCATGTCTGCCATCATCAAGGTGGCGTTCCTGTTCGGCGTGTTCGGCCTGGACTTCTCCACGGATAAGGCGATCCTGGCCATCATCGTGGCGGTGTTCTCCTCCGTGGCCATGAGCGGCATCCCCGGCGGCGGCGGCACCGGCGAGCTGGTGGTGTGCACCATCTTCTTCCCCGACCATCTGGCTATTGCCTATCCCATCGCGCTGGCTATCGGCAATCTGGTGGATCCCCCGGCTACCATGGTCAACGCCGCAGGGGACTATGTGGTGTCCTTCATCGTGTCCCGCTATGTGGACGGCAAGGACTGGCTGCAAAAGAAGCTGCACGGCAAGACCGAAGCGTAACAGCATATAAAAAGAGAGCGTCACCATGCGGTGACGCTCTCTTTTTGCGCATAACGGCGGGTCACACCATGCGGCAGCTCTCGCAGTCCTCGCAGGCGGGGAACTTGCTCTTGTCGTAGGCGATGCCGTTTTTGTCGTAGTAGTCCTTCACGGCGGACTTCACGGCCTCCTCTGCCAGCACGGAGCAATGCAGCTTGTGGGCGGGCAGACCGCCCAGCGCGTCCACGACCTCTTTGTTGGTCAGCGCCAGCGCATCCTCGATGCTCTTGCCCTTGATCATCTCCGTGGCCATGGAGCTGGAGGCGATGGCGCTGCCGCAGCCGAACGTCTCGAACTTCACGTCCTCGATCTTGCCGTCCTTGATCTTCAGATACATCTTCATGATGTCGCCGCACTTGGCGTTGCCCACCTCGCCTACGCCGTCGGCGTCCGCGATCTCGCCCACGTTCCGGGGGTGCATGAAGTGATCCATCACAGTATCGGTATACAAAGCCATAATCAACGCTCCTTTACATTACAGAATGAATTTCCGCTTGCCGGATTCCAGATCCTTCCACATGGGGGACATGTTCCGCAGGTACTCCACGATGCCGGGTACCTTTTCCAGAATGTAGTCCACCTGCTCCTCCGTGGTGTCGTGGCACAGGCTCAGCCGCAGGGAGCCGTGGGCGACCTCGTGGGGGCGGCCGATGGCCAGCAGCACATGGCTGGGGTCAAGGGAGCCGCTGGTGCAGGCGCTGCCGGAGCTGGCGCAGATGCCCGCCGCGTCCAGAAGCAGCAGAAGGCTCTCGCCTTCGATACCCTCAAAGCAGAGGTTCACGTTGCTGGGCAGGCGGTGTACCGGGTCGCCGTTCAGGGCGCTGTGGGGGATCTTGCTCAATCCGGCGATCAGCTTGTCCCGCAGCTTCGTCAGGCGCACGGTGTCCTCGTCGATGTGAACGCAGGACTCCTCCAGCGCCGCCGCCAGACCCATGATGCCGGGGATATTCTCCGTGCCGGCGCGCTTGCCGCGCTCCTGCGCGCCGCCCTCGATGATGTTGGTCAGGGGGATACCCTGCCGGGCGTACAGCACGCCCACACCCTTGGGGCCGTGGAACTTGTGGCCGGACAGGGACAGCATGTCGATGTTCTGCTCCTTCACGTTGATGTGCAGGTGGCCCGCCGCCTGCACCGCGTCGGTGTGGAACAGCACGCCCTTCTCGTGGCACACCTTGCCGATCTCCGGGATGGGCAGGATAGAGCCGATCTCGTTGTTGGCGTACATGATGGTCACCAGACAGGTGTCCTCCCGGATGGCCTCCGCCGCCTGCTGGGGGGTGATGGTGCCTGTGGGACCCACGTCCAGCAGCGTCACCTCAAAGCCCTCTTTTTCCAGCTTCTTCAGTGTGTGCAGCACCGCGTGGTGCTCGAAGGCGGTGGAGATGATGTGCTTCTTGCCCTTGCGCTCACCGATCCGCGCCGCCGAGATGATGGCCTGGTTGTCGGCCTCGCTGCCGCCGGAGGTGAACGTGATCTCCCGGAAGCTGCACCCCAGACAGTCCGCTACCCGCCGCCGCGCGTCGGCCAGCGCCTCCGCCGCCTTCTGGCCTACGGTGTGCAGGCTGGAGGGGTTGCCGTATATGTCCTGAAAATAAGGTGTCATGGCCGCCAGAGCCTTGTCGCTCATCCTTGTGGTGGCCGCGTTATCTGCATAGACCTGCATAGGATCACTCCTTTAACATATCTTTTTTGTAGGTAAGTGCATGGTAGCACATAAACCCTACAATGTCAATAGGTTTTACCAAGAAAATCTGCCTTCTTGCGTCCCTGTCATTGCGAGACCAGTCCGCAGACTGGCCGTGGCAATCCGTCCCCCGCGCCCGCAGGCGCGGAACCCCCATGCCTTCCCCTCGAGGGGAAGGTGCCCCGCAGGGGCGGATGAGGTGTCGCGCGCCCCGCGCGCTTCCCCCCTCCCATTTCCCCCCAATTCCTCCCCCTATTTGCCCCAAAACCGGAAAAACCGGCATATTTTACAAAACCCTCTGGACAACCAAGAAATTTGTGGTATAATCAACTCATCAGCAGGAGTACTCCTGCTTTGGCGTTTTAACAAGCTTAAAACGAAGCACCCTGCGGAAATATCAAAATCATTGGGGAGTGTTAACAATGAAAAAGGTATTAGCAACCATTCTGGCCCTGGTCATGGCCATAGGGCTGTGCAGCGTCAGCTGGGCCACGCCACCGGTAAATAGTGCCGATACGCTGAAAACGGCAGTCGAAGCCGGCGGGGAAATTACGCTGGATGAAGATATCGAGATTAGTGAAACGATATCTGTCAGCAAGTCGGTGACGATCAACCTAAACAGCAAGACGATTACCGGTAAGAGCAACGAGGCTGGCCGTCGTGTATTCAATGTTGTAGCTGGTGGTAGTTTAACCTTGACTGGTAGTGGAACGATTACCACGGCAAGCAATAATGACGGAACATTTCCCGACAATAGTTCTGTGATTCGTGTCGGCGATAATACCAATGGCGCAGCATGCGGACTGGTTGTCGGCAAGGACGTCAAGATCATTGCGCCCGCCTCTTACGGCATTGCTGTTTTCGGCAAGAATACAAAACAGACGTTGGAAGTGAGCGGCACAGTCACTGCAAAAGAGGCAAGTGCCATTTCGGGCAATGGAGGACACAGTTACACGGCAACAGAAATTACCATCAACGATGGAGCAAACATTACGTCTGAGAACAATGTTGCTATTTATCATCCGCAGGCGGGAACTTTGACAGTTAAGGCTGCGAATATCACTGGCAGCGGCGGCATTGAGATCAAATCTGGTACGGCAAGTGTTGATGTGGCCGGTGCAAACATCAAAGCGACAGGCAGTGTTGACCATACCGGAAACAATGATGGTACGTCTTCCCGCGGCTATGCGATCGCTGTGGTTGAGAACCCCGGATATATAGGAGCGCCTTCCGCCGTTATTCAGAACGGTGATTTCGTCGGAGCTATGGGTATTTTGAAAGACGGCGAGGTGTCTGCTGAGGAAAAGAAAGGCAACTTGGCAATTTCTGCAGGATCGTTTACTGTAAATGTCAATGATTATGTAACGGAAGATACCCCCGTTGCCACCGCTGAGAAAGAAGCTGGAGGAGCAACCTTCGTTGTCGGCAGCAAGCTTATTGCGGATGCTGCCAATAGCGGCGATAAGGTCACCATCACCAAGGGCGGCGCGGTCAGCGGCATTAAAGAGGGCGTGACCATTACAGTCGATAAGGGTGTCGAGGGTGTGATCATCAATAACGTACCGGTCGAAGCGGAACAGTCCTATACCGTCCCCACTACCTCCTCCGGCGGCTATTACTACTACCACCCCACCACCGACACCAAGGCCGACGACACCAAGGGCAGCCCCAAGACCTTCGACGCGGGCGTGGGTATCTACGCCGTGACCGCTGTTCTCAGCGTTACCGGCATGGCCTGGGCCGCTAAAAAGCGCGGAAACTGACCCGTATTTCCTGCGGTGTCTTATCCCGGCGCCGCGCGAAATAAAAAAGGCACCCCGTCAGGGGTGCCTTTTCTGTTTACTCAGCAGGGGAGGGGACGTCCTCTATCTCTGGTTCCGTCCATTCCACCATGGTGGCCACGCATCGGTTGATGCTCTTGCCTTCGCCGTAGAACTTGCGCTCATAGTCGGTCATCACGCCCACCGGCCCGTCCGCGTGCAGATCCCGCGTTACCTCCGACAGCGCGAACCCGAACTGCGGGATCTCCTCCAGCGACCACTCGAACAGCTTGTCGTTGTCGGTCTTGAAATGGATCTGTCCTCCCTCGGCCAGCACCTGCCGATACTTTTTAAGAAAGTTCCCGTGGGTCAGCCGCCGTTTTTTCTGGTTGCTTTTGGGCCACGGGTCGCAGAAGTTGATGTACAGCCGGTCGATCTCCCCCGGGGCGAACATATCCGGCAGCAGCGCCGCGTCCCCGTCCACGAACCACACGTTCCGCAGCCCCGCGTCCCGCGCCTTCTCCATGGCCACCACCATGGCGTCCGGCACCTTCTCCACGGCGATCAGCAGCACCTCCGGCTCTGCCGCCGCGGTGCCCACGGTGAAGCCGCCCTTGCCGCAGCCCAGCTCCACCCGCAGCTCCCGTGCCTCCGGCATCAGCTCCCGCCAGCGCCCCCGCAGGGCGAACGGGTCCCGGATCAGGTACGCGCCGCAGGCTTCCATCCGGGGCGCCAGATTTTTTTTCTTCCGCATCCGCATATTCATGTCCTCGCCATTTTACGATTTTCTCCCATCATACCCCATCTTGCGCCGGGATACAAGCACGTTTTTCCCTGATATCCCTGTTTGCTGCGCTCCTGCCCGAAAAAGTGTGCAAATTCCGGTGCCCACTTTTGTGGAAACCGCTAAAAAAGTAAAAAGCCGGTGGGTTGGACTTGATAAATTTCTAACGGGCCACTATAATGTGATATGTATGAGGAGGCGTATGCCCACCCGCCGGCTACGTGCCGTTTCCGGGCGCTGCGCTCACGGAAAGGAACCATAAGGAGGAACTTGATATGACCAACATTCTGCTGGAAAAGAAGGGCCTCATCGCCGTGGCGACCATCAACCGTCCCAAGGCGCTGAACGCGCTGAATTCCGAGGTCCTGACCGACCTGGACGAGCTGGTGTCCACCGTAAAGGCGGACGCGGATATCCGCGCTCTGGTCATCACCGGCAGCGGTGAAAAGGCCTTCGTGGCCGGCGCCGACATCGGCGAGATGAGCACCCTGACCAAAGAGGGCGGCGAGGCCTTCGGCAAGCACGGCAACGATGTTTTCCGCGCCATCGAGACGCTGCCCATCCCCACCATCGCCGCGGTCAACGGCTTCGCCCTGGGCGGCGGCTGCGAGCTGAGCATGGCCTGCGATATCCGCATCTGCGCCGACACCGCGGTCTTCGGTCAGCCCGAGACAGGCCTGGGCATTACCCCCGGCTTCGGCGGCACCCAGCGTCTGGCCCGCCTGGTCAGCCCCGGCATGGCCAAGCAGCTGATCTATACCGCCAAGAATATCAAGGCTGACGAGGCCTATCGCATCGGCCTGGTCAACGCCGTCTATCCCATGGACGAGCTGCTGCCCGCCGCCGAGAAGCTGGCCGAGACCATCGCCAAGAACGCGCCTATCGCCGTCCGCGCCTGCAAGCAGGCCATCAACGACGGTCTTCAGGTGGACATGGACAAGGCCATCGTCATCGAGGAAAAGCTCTTCGGCAGCTGCTTCCAGTCTGCCGACCAGATCGAGGGTATGTCCGCCTTCCTGGAGAAGCGCAAGCACGAGCCCTATCAGAACAAGTAAGTTAATTGACAGGCACACCGCCTGATAATTAAGCAATTCATGTAAAAATTTAAGTAGGAGGAACTATCATGAAAGTAGCAGTATTCGGCGCCGGTACGATGGGCAGCGGCATTGCCCAGGTTTTCGCAGCGAAGGGCCACACCGCCCTGATGTATGCTTCCAGCACCGCCAGCGCACAGCGTCATAAGGACAAGCTGGCCGCCTCCCTGAACAAGAAGGTCGCCAAGGGCAAGATGACCCAGGAAGCCGCGGACGATATCATGAGCCGCATCCTGGTGGAGGAGTTCGAGGGTGCCGCCGATGCCGATCTGGTCATCGAGTGCGTGGCCGAGAACATGGCCGTCAAGAAGGAACTGCTGGGCAAGCTGGACGCTCTGTGCAAGGACGAGACGATCTTCGCCTCCAACACCTCCTCTCTGTCCATCACCGAGATGGGTCAGGGCCTGAAGCATCACCTGATCGGTATGCACTTCTTCAACCCCGTGCCCGCCATGAAGCTGGTGGAGGTCATCGCCGGCGGCAACACCCCCGCCGACCTGGTGGACTATATCAAGAACCTGTCTGTGGAGATCGGCAAGACCCCCGTGGTCGTCAATGAGGCGCCCGGCTTCGTGGTCAACAAGATCCTGATCCCCTACTGCAACGAGGGCGTTTGCGTTCTGCAGGAAGGCGTTGCCTCTGCGGAAGATATCGATATTGCTATGCAGCTGGGCTGCAACCATCCCATGGGTCCCCTGCACCTGGGCGATCTGATCGGCTGGGACGTGGTGCTGAACATTATGGACGTGCTGTTCAACGAGACTCACGATAGCAAGTATCGCGCAAACGTGCTGATCCGGAAGATGGTTCGTGCGGGCAAATTGGGTATTAAGTCCGGCGAAGGCTTCTTCAACTACAACAAGTAAAATCAGAAAAAGGAGAAAAGAGTATGGATTTCCATCTGACGAAGGAACAGCTGCTCGTTCGCAAGATGTACCGCGATTTCGCGGAGAACGAGGTCAAGCCCCTGGCCGCCGAGATCGATGAGGAAGAGCGCTTCCCCATGGAGACCGTCGAGAAGATGGCCAAGCTGGGCATGATGGGCATTTACTTCCCCAAGGAGTACGGCGGCGCTGGCGCTGATGTGCTCTCCTACGCCATGTGCGTCGAGGAGCTGGCCAAGGTCTGCGGTACCACTGCTGTTATCGTTTCCGCCCACACCTCCCTGTGCGCTGCCCCCATCTTCGAGAACGGCACCGAGGAGCAGAAGATGAAGTATCTGCCCGACCTGTGCTCCGGCAAGAAGATCGGTGCCTTCGGCCTGACCGAGCCCGGCGCCGGTACCGACGCCCAGGGTCAGCAGACCACCGCCGTGCTGGACGAGTCCGGCGAGAACTACATCCTGAACGGCTCCAAGTGCTTCATCACCAACGGCAACGTAGCTGACACCTTCGTGGTCATCGCCGTTACCGGCAAGACCGTTGACAAGCGCGGCCGCAGCATGAAGGAGATCTCCGCGTTCATCGTGGAGAAGGACGACAAGGGCTTCTCTCAGGGCAAGCACGAGAAGAAGATGGGTATTCGCGGCAGTTCTACCTGCGACCTGATCTTCGAGGATTGCGTCATTCCCAAGGACCGTATGCTGGGCAAGAAGGGCGAGGGCTTCAAGATCGCCATGAAGACCCTGGACGGCGGCCGTATCGGTATCGCCTCTCAGGCCCTGGGCCTGGGCGAGGGCGCTGTCGAGGAAGCCATCAAGTACACCAAGGAGCGCGTTCAGTTCGGCAAGCGCATCTCCCAGTTCCAGAACACCCAGTTCCAGCTGGCTGAGATGCACACCCGTATGCAGGCCGCGCAGTTCCTGGTCTACTCCGCCGCTATGAAGAAGCAGAACCACGAGCCTTACTCCATGGACGCCGCCATGGCCAAGCTGTTCGCCGCCGAGGCCGCTTCCGATGTGACCCGCCGCGCCGTCCAGCTGTTCGGTGGTTACGGCTACACCCGTGAGTATCCCGTGGAGCGCATGATGCGCGACGCGAAGATCACCGAGATCTACGAGGGTACCAGCGAAGTCCAGCGCATGGTCATCGCCAGCAATCTGGGCGTTAAGTAAGGTAGGAGGTAAAAGGAAAAATGAAGATTCTCGTTACTGTTAAGCAGGTCCCCGATACCTCCGGTAAGGTGGCCGTGAATCCCGATGGTACTCTGG
>OGZA01001647.1_pt1 | contig 14740 bp, 9 predicted proteins | sample 1576591 | NCBI WGS metagenome assembly OGZA01 (sample SAMEA3541565, study PRJEB24748) | human gut metagenome | biome: human gut; feature: human-associated habitat; material: faeces | place: China | collected 2012
GGTGACATTCGCGGCGATAGCTGCCGTTTTCGCGGCCGTGCAGGGCGAGATTGGTCTGGTGGCGGTACTGGCCAGCGCCATCATCGCGATGCTTGCGCTATATTTCTGGAAATGCGGCCTTCGCGGCACGGTCGAGGTAAAGCTTGTCATCTGGTACGCTATATGGCTGTTTGTAACCCGTCTGCTCAATACCGACTATTATCTTGAAAACGAGTTTGACCTTGTCCTCAAGAGCTTTCTCTGCGCCGCCGTGCTTTCGACCGGCCTTGTGCTCGACTCCGCGCAGCGCAGGCACTTTTTCGATATCGTCATCGCCATCGTCGGCGGCTTCTATTTTATTGTCGCGATTCTTGCGATAACCGCCTGCTTTCTCGGCATTTACTTCTATATCCCGCCCGAGAACATTCCTTTCGGCATAGAATCATATTATATGTATGCCGCTTTTTACTTCATTGCTCCGTTCGGAACTAACCGCACCATCTCCGCTGTCTGGTTCTATATTGCATCCTGCCTCATGGTATATGAGTTTCTCAACTGCCGCAGAAAGCTCTGGCGCATCCCCATCGTTTTCGCGTGGCTGGTTTTCTATATCGCCGTCGCGCTCGCATTCTGCCGCAGCATAAAGCTTGCAATGTGCGTCAACGCCGCGATGCTTGTTATCCTCGGCGGGATAAAGCTCATAAAGCTGAAGAGCAATTCCGTGAAAGCTCTGATCATCGCCGTCCTCGCGGTCGTCTCTATGCCGCTTGTCTACAAGAGCTTTGACCTCACCGTTTCCGCCACTCAGGCGGCCTATGACTGGCTCGATCCGGATGTCGAGCGCATATCGGATCCCTATGTCGGCCGCGGTCAGGTGCAGGAGTTCGGCGACACGCGCGACCTTAAGGAGAGCGTTTCCAATATGTCTAACCGCGGCAACATTTTTGCCAGCATCATTCCCACCATCAAGGAGGATCCCACTCTCCTGCTCATCGGCAAATACAGCCACCAGATAATGGACATCCCGCACAAGTACCAGAACTATCCATACTTCCACATGCACAATTACCTTGTGCAGACGCTTATGCTCGCAGGCGTGGTCGGTCTGCTGCTCGTTCTTGCGTTCACGGTCATGCTGGTCATAAAGATGATAAGGCTGTTTTTCGCAAAGCTGCCCGAGGTGACGACCGCAGTCAAGACCCTGACGCTTCCCCTCGCCGGTATATTCATTTACGGGATGATGGAGATCGTGATCTTCACAAACTGCGCTGATGACCGTGTACCCACTGACTTCCGCGAGCTGGCTTTCTTCCTCATTGCCGGTATATTCCTCGGCTTCTATTATGACGCTTTCCCTGCGAAGAAAAAAGGCGGAGCTGAATAGATCACTTTCTGTGCTCCGCCGCTGCGATTCGAAAATAATATTGCGGTCACAAAATCTTTATAATTTCTTAGCCTGACTGCATATTGACTTTTCTATTATCACAGAATATAATGTGCTACACTGAATTTCGCCTGAGGGAGTAATTCCGCACCGCGTCCGCGGGGCGAGGCAGACCCGTCAAAACGATGCTGCGGCATCCGGGCTGCTCTGTAAAGAATGAGACTCATGCGTAAGCTGTACAGCTTGCGCATGAGTCTTTTGTTTTTTACCAGCAATTTATGAAAGGAAGATGTGTCCATGCCCGAGTTATACCAGCGCACACAGGATGATATTCTCACAGAGCTTGAAAGCTCCGCTTCCGGACTGAGCGAAGAGCAGGCCGAGGAGCGCCTTGAAAGGTACGGCGAGAACAAGCTTGCCGAGGCGAAGAAAACGACCGTCCTCCAGCGCTTTTTCCAGCAGCTCAAAGACCCGATGCTGCTGATTCTGCTTGCTGCCGCCGCCGTTTCAGCGGTCACGAACGCCCTATCCGGAGAGAGCTTCACTGAGGTGTTCATAATCCTTGTTGTCGTCCTGCTCAACGCCGTGCTCGGCGTCATTCAGGAGAGCAAGGCTGAGGCCGCGATAGAAGCGCTGCAAAGCATGACCGCCGCCAAGTGCAAGGTGCTGCGCGGCGGGGAGCTCAAGGTCATTGAGAGTAGCCGCCTTGTACCGGGCGATGTTGTAGTCCTCGAAGCCGGTGACGCCGTCCCCGCTGACGGCCGTCTGCTGGAAAGCGCTTCACTCAAAATCGAGGAGGCCGCGCTGACTGGGGAGAGCGTTCCGGTCAACAAGGCGGTCGAAGTCATCTTCGACGGGGACGTTCCCCTCGGCGATCGCAGGAACATGTGCTACATGGGCTCGACCGTCGTCTACGGACGCGGCCGCGCGGTCGTCACCGCCACCGGTATGGGCACCGAGATGGGCAGGATCGCCGGTGTCCTCGCGCAGACTGAGCAGGAGCAGACGCCGCTTCAGCGCAAGCTGAGTCAGCTCGGCGGCGTGCTCTCAAAGCTCGTCCTCGGAATATGCGTTTTCATCTTCGTGTTCGATCTTTTAGTCGCGGGTGACTTTTCGCTTGACAGTGTTCTGCGCACCTTCATGGTCGCCGTGTCCCTCGCCGTAGCCGCTATACCTGAGGGGCTTGCGACAGTCGTCACCGTCGTGCTGTCTATCGGCGTCACGAACATGAGCAAACGCAATGCCGTCATCCGCCGCCTGACCGCCGTCGAAACTCTCGGCTGCACTCAGGTGATATGCTCAGACAAGACCGGCACACTGACTCAGAACAAGATGACCGTCATCGAGCATTACGGGCCGGTCGATAAGCTGGCTGCCGCGATGACGCTCTGCTGCGACGCAGTCTACTCCCCCGACGGCGCGCAGGGCGAACCGACCGAGGCCGCGCTCGTGAACTTCGGCGCGGCAAACGGGCAGATAAAACCGGAGCTTGAGAACGAGCAGCCCCGTGTCGCCGAAGCTCCGTTTGACTCCATGCGCAAAATGATGTCCACCGTCCATAAATGCGGTGATTCCTACATCCAGTACACCAAGGGCGCGCCCGACGAAGTGCTCAAGTGCTGCACGAGCTATCTCGATAGCGGCGAAGTCCTACCGCTTACCGATGAGAAGCGCCAAGAAATACTCTCCGTGAACCACGCAATGGCTGACCGCGCGCTGCGCGTTCTCGCCGCAGCGGAGCGCCGATGGGACGCGCTGCCCGAGGACTGCTCCCCTGCTAACTTAGAGCATGAACTGTGCTTCATCGGCCTTACCGGCATGATCGACCCTGTCCGTCCGGAGGTCAAGGCCGCGATCGACGAATGCCGCCGCGCCGGTATCCGCCCGATCATGATAACCGGCGACCACAAGGACACCGCCGTCGCCATCGCGCGTGAGCTTGGCATTATCGACGACGCTTCGCAGGCCATAGAGGGGCGTGAGCTCAACAGGCTCAGCGACGATGAGCTTGACAGGGTCATCGATAAATACAGCGTCTACGCCCGTGTTCAGCCCGAGCACAAGGTGCGCATCGTCTCCTCGTGGCGTCGCCGCGGCATGATAACCGCCATGACCGGCGACGGCGTGAACGACGCACCGTCGATAAAGTCTGCGGACATCGGCGTCGGCATGGGGATCACCGGCACGGACGTCACAAAGAACGTCGCGGACATGGTACTCTCCGACGATAACTTTGCCACCATCGTTGACGCGGTCGGCGAGGGACGGCGCATATATGACAACATCCGCAAGACTATCCAGTTCCTGCTGGCCTCCAACATGAGCGAGGTCGTCGGTGTGTTCGTGGCAACGCTCATGGGCTTCACGCTCTTAAACCCCGTACACCTGCTGTTCATAAACCTGATAACCGACTGCTTCCCGGCGCTCGCCCTCGGCCTTGAACGCGGCGAACCGGACATCATGGATCGCCCGCCGCGCAAGGCTTCCGACGGCATTTTTGCCGGAGGTCTCGGAGTCGACATAGCATATCAGGGGGTCCTGATCGCGGTCATCACACTCGCGTCATATATAATAGGCCACTGCATGGAGGTCGGCCATTTTGCGTGGCCGCACGGCATCTCCGACGACGGAATGACGATGGCCTTTCTCACGATGAACATGTGTGAGATACTCCATAGCTTCAACATGCGCTCCCAGCGCAGGAGCATATTTACGCTCCACGGGCATAACAAGCTCCTCTGGGTCGCGATGCTCGCGGCGCTCGCGCTGACGACAATAGTCCTTGAAGTCCCGGCGATTGCCGCGGCCTTTGGCTTCACGCCCGTCGACTGGAACGAGTACGCTGTCGCTCTCGGGCTCGCCATACTCGTGGTACCGATAGTCGAGCTCGTGAAGCTCTTCCAGCGTCGCGCCGGTAAGTGAGCAAACAATAAAATATACAAAGCGTCTGAACCGTCGCTCCCGGCGGTACAGACGCTTTTATTATGCCGAAGGCCTATTGACAAAAGCTTCCCGTCTGAGCATAATTACGGAGAATACTGCGACTATTACATAACCGGGAATAAGGAATAAGCCCGCCCCGAAATAACACACAAGGCTCGCCGCAAACAAATTGCAGCGAGCCTTAAATTTTGATCCGTCCCGCAGGGACACCATATCCGCCGCCATCGGCGGCGATTTCATCTGACGCAGTCAGATTTCACCCGGCAGAAAGCCGGATTTCATTTTCTTATCGCTCCGCGCAGCGGCTTATAGAGAAGAACGGTCAGCGCTATTTTTATCGCGTCGCCCGGCAGATAGACCAGCATCCCGGCCTTTATCGCCGTCCACACGGTGATGGACTTGTGCAGATAAAGCTTCATTATCAGGTACATATACGGCAGTCCGATCAGGTACAGCACCGCAAGCCCCGCAAGGCAGGCAAGTGTAATGCGCCAGTGCCCGTTTTCCTTTTCGGTCAGGCGGCCTATCACCCACGCCGTGGGTATGAGCCCCAGCAGGAAGCCGAAGCTTGGCTGCATGACATAGCCGATACCGCCGCCCATCGTGAACACCGGCAGCCCGACAAGCCCAAGCACGACATACACCGCCTGCGACACCGCGCCCCATTTCGCGCCGAGCAGCACACCGGCCATAGCAGTGAACATGAATTGCAGCGTCACCGACATTGTCCCGAGCGGAAAGCGGATAAATGCGCCGACCGCAGTAAGCGCCGCGAACAGCGCCGCAAGGATCATCATACGGGTCTTATTCTTCATTGCAGCCACTCCCTTCAGACGCAGACGATTTTATCACGCAGCGCCGCGAAAGTGAATTGTAATTGTCTACAAAAAAGAATCTATGCAGAAAGCTGAAACATATTTTGCTTTTCTGCGTCAATATATTAAGATTGCAAAATGAGTGCAAAATCGTGGCTTCCCGGCTTGCAGGGAAAATACCGCTGTGCTATAATATTTTTAAGACAAAAAGAAAACGGAGAATGAAAAAGATGAAAAGTAAAACCATGAAGCTTCTGCTTTCGCTCACGCTTGTGCTCTGCGTGGCGCTTGCCCTGCCGGGGCTGAGTTCGGGCGCGGACTATGTCAACAGCTTTGAAGCGGGCACCGACATCGGCAGCATCCAGGTGTTCAGCAGCAACCTTGTCATAAAGTCCTATGAAAAATACGCGGGTTCCCTTCCCGCAGGGCTGAGCCTGTCATGGGACGATTACGGCATCTACATGGCCGGAACGCCCACCACTGCCGGCAACTATTCCAGCAGCTACAATGTCGTCACTGAGAACGGCACCTATTCCTTTATAATCAACCTCTCCATCACCGGCGGCACGACACCTACCAAGGCTCCCGCGACCGGCAACCCGCCGCACATCACGAAGCACCCCACGGGTGAGACAGTCGAGCCCGGCGGCAGCGCGCAGTTCGTCGCCCGCGCGGACGACGCAACGAAGATAACCTGGCGTCTCGTCAGCAAGGACACGACCGTTACATATAACGCCGCCGACGGCCCGGATTATTTCCCCGGACTCAGCGTTGACGGTCTCGGCACCGAGCGCCTGACGCTCAGCAATATTCCCTCCTCGCTCAATGAATGGTGCGTGGAGGCAAAGTTCGAAAACGCCAACGGTGCTTCCTACTCCAACGGCGCGCGCATAACCGTCAAAGCCACGAATAACAATACGAATAATAACAATAGCGCCAACAACAGCGCCAACAACAGCAGCAATAATAACAGCAATAACAATACGAACAACAACACGAATAATTCCACCAACGGCAGCAGCGACCATAACAGCGGAACTGATCTCGGCAACAACGGCCTCACCACAAAGACGCCGAACATCAATTCTGCTCCTCAGAGCACCCGTCTCAAGAAAGGCGAGACCTGCACGCTGACCGTTCAGGCCACCTCCCCCAACAACGGCGAGCTGAGCTATCAGTGGTACAGCACGAATGTGAACAACCGCGGCATGGCTACCCCCATTGACGGCGCGACTGAAGCAAGCTATACCCCGACCCAGACCGAGGGCACGATGTACTACTGTGTCGCCGTGATGAACACCCGCGAGGGCGTCACGAGTGACCCTGTCTATACCGATCTTATTGAGGTAAGCTTTGAGCCCGAGACGACGCCTACCCCGTCCCCGACGGCGACGCCCACCCGCACGAGCTCCGACAACGGCAGCTATGACCGCGGCAATAATACCCAGCTCATATTCTTCGGCATCGTCGGCTTCCTCGCTCTGGCCGCTCTGGTCGGCGTGGTCGTCTACCTGCGCATAGACTCTAAGCGCAGCAAGGACGAATAAACGGAATCTGAAACATTAAAGTGCTAAATCCGGCGTGACTTACAGGTTCACGCCGGATTTTCTGCCCGTTTCATGCCATAAAGTTGTATACTCTATGAAGCGGTTTCGAGCCGGTTTTGGCTATTTCGATGATTTTTGAGCTGCCGGATTGCTTTTTACATATCTTGCTCGTATACTTGCTCTTAACGCGAATCTTCAGAATCGGAGGGAACGCTTTGGAAAACTTTATCGTATGCCTGAACGCAGTTGCTCCGATATTCATTATCATCGCTCTCGGCTACATGGCGCGCCGATTGGGCGATATAAAGCGCGAGGATGTTTTCCGCTTTAACCGATTGATCTTCCGGTATTTTATACCGGTCATGGTCTTTTATAATATATATGTATCCGACCTTGCAGCCTCGTTCAATGTAAAGCTCCTGTGCTTTGCGCTGCTCGGAGTGCTGGCAGAATGGTTTGTCAGCATGCAGATAGTCAAGCGGACGGAGCGACGACCTGAGCGCCGCGGCGTTATTATTCAGGCGCTCTACCGCAGCAACTTCGTCATCATCGGTCTGCCGCTGGCGCAGCAGCTCATGCCCGCCGGGTCGGATTTCGGCTGCGTCGTTGTGCTGCTGGCAACAGTTATCCCGCTCTATAACATCCTTGCTGTCATTACGCTCGAACACTTCGGCGGCGCGAGGAAAAGCAGGCTCGGTCTTGTCGTTGACATTCTCAAAAACCCCATGATAGTCGGAACCTTCATCGGCATTGCCTTCCAGCTGCTGAAGCTGCGGCTGCCCTCCGGGCTTGAGCATGCAGCCGCACAGCTCGCAAACGCGACTTCTCCCATTATGCTGTTTCTGCTCGGCGGCTTCTTCGAGTTCAGCGACCTGCGGGACGATCTTAAAACCGTGTCCGCAATAGTCATAGGCAGACTTATCATCATCCCGGCAGTCGTGCTGGGGCTTGCATGTATGATCGGTTTCCGCGGCGTGGAATTTGCCTCACTCCTCGGAGCTTTTGCCTCCTCCACAGCGATCGCCTCATTCACAATGGCGCAGCAGATGGGCGGCGATGCGAAGCTTGCGGGCAACGCCGTTGTCGCGACAAGCGCGCTGTGCTCACTGACGCTTTTCCTGTGGGCAATGATCTTCAAAACTGTTGGTGTAATATAGGTGATAAAAATGAATAGTTCAAAATATAACGGGATCACCGAGGGTGTTATCTGGAAGCAGCTGATGCTGTTCTTCCTCCCGGTGCTCCTCGGCACATTTTTCCAGCAGCTTTACAACACCGTTGACGCGGTCATTGTCGGCCGCTTTGTCGGCAAGGAGGCGCTGGCTGCGGTCGGCGGCTCGTCCTCGCAGATACTCAATCTGCTTATCGGCTTCTTCACCGGTGTCACCTCTGGCGCGGCCGTCATCGTCGCGCAGTATTACGGCGCGCGCGACATGGAGGACTCCTCGCGCTCGGTGCACACGGCGATGATCCTCGCCATCGCGTGCGGCGCCATAATGACCGTTGTTGGTATCCTCACAGCGCCTGCGCTGCTGCGCATCATGGAAACGCCTGAGGACACGATGGCCGACTCCATCGTGTATATGCGATGGGTGTACATGGCGATGATCCCCGGCATGGTCTACAACATGGGCTCCGCTATCCTGCGCGCGGTCGGTGATTCCAAGCACCCGCTGTATTTTCTCATTGCCTGCTGCCTTATAAATGTGGTGCTCGACCTGCTGTTCGTCGTCACATTCAAAATGGGCGTCGCGGGCGCAGCGATTGCGACGGCGCTCTCGCAGCTGCTGAGCGCAGTGATGATATGCTGGTTTCTCGCCCGGCCGAAGACCGAGGAGAGCGTCAGGCTTGAGCTTTCCAAGCTGCGCACGGACTGGCGGATCATGCGCCGCACCGTGCACATCGGCCTGCCCTCTGGGCTTCAGGCCGTGCTCTACTCTATCTCAAACATGATAATCCTCACCGCCATCAACCGCTTCGGTACGGATACCGCCGCGGCGTGGGTAGCCATGGGCAAGGTCGACGCCTTTACATGGCTGGTGCTCAGCGCGATGGGGCTTGCGGTCATGACCTTTGTAGGGCAGAACTTCGGCGCGAACAGCATGCAGCGTGTGCGTGAAAGCATACGCGACTGCATGATAATGACCTCGGTCTTTGCCGTTCTGATAAGTGCGCTGTTCCTGACGCTCGGCAAATACCTCCTTGTGATCTTCACGACCGACCAGAACGTTATAGCGCTCGCCATGCGCATAATCTATTACATCATGCCGTGGTACCTGCTGTATGTCCCGGTCGAGGTATACAGCGGCAGCCTGCGCGGCATCGGCGATACGCTCGTGCCGTTTATCATCACCGCCGTCGGCATCTGCATCGCGCGCGTTGTGTGGATATTCACCATCGTGCCGCTGCATAACGATATCTCCACCGTCGCCGTGGCCTACCCCATCACCTGGGGTCTGACCTCGCTTGCGTATATGATCTACTTCCGCTATGTCAAGAAGCACAAAATAGGCAAAATGGAACAGGCCGCGTAATATAGTCTACTCCCGCTGTGATACACAGCGGGAGTTTTTTCAAAATTTTTCCCATTCCTTGAAACATTTTCCGCTCCCGATGCGTTTATATAAGCAGAAAGACAAATATTAGGAAAACATTCAAAGGAGCGTACTTACTATGAAACGGGTATCCATCATCGCGCTTGCCCTTGCGCTGCTGCTGTGCGGCTGCGGCAGCGTATCTCCGCCGGTGTCTGAATCCACTGCCGCGGCGTCTACGGAAGTCGTTGAGGAAGAACCAGAGGTATACGACAGTGCGCGGGATTTCCTGCGCTCTCTGTACGATGAGTGCGGCAATTTCTATTTCAGCAATAACGCCGCGCCCGACTGTCTCGACTGGCTCGCGCAGCAGCCGCAGGATCAGCCGGTGAAGTTTGTGGTCTACGGATGGCCGTTTTCTAATTCTGACAAGCGGCTCGACAAGTGGAACATCCCGCTTCAGAACCATGACCGGGCGCTGATGGCGCTGTCGGAGGTGCTGGGCGCTGACGCGCTTACCGAATACGAAAGCGTCGACGCGCTCAGAAAGACGCTTGATGATGAACAGCTCCTCAAAAAGCTGCCCGAGGAGTACCCCGAATGGGTACAAAAGGCTGATGGCTGGGAGGAGGCCATCGACACATACGAGTCGGAATACCTGCCGCTGTCCGAGGCGCTTGACCTTGAATATGCTCTTCGTGACGCCGAGGCCTTTGCCGCGCAGGGCGTTCAGGCCGAGGTAATGGCAGCGAAGAGCATAGACAACGGACGCGAGAGCTGGGCTTATACCGCCATCGTCACAGCGGCGCCTGAGGACTTCCTCGCTCTGAGCGATAAAATGGACGGGCTTTACCATGTATGGATACCGGGAGAACAGTTTCTCCTGCGCTTCAATATACATATCTGGCCTGAGGAATGAGGTGACGTGTGTGAATGAAACAAAGCTGCTGCGGCAGCTCAAGCGCGGGAGCACGGCGGCGCTGTCGGAGATCATAGAGCTGTACACGCCGTATGTCTACGCCATCGCGTCGAACGTGATGCGCCCGATGCTTCCGGCAGAAGACGTGGAGGAGGCCGTGTCCGACTGCTTTGCTGCGCTCTGGTATAACCGTGATTCCGTCGAGCCGGGAAAGCTCAAGGGTTACCTCGCCGTCGTGGTACGCAGCAAGGCACTGAGCGCGCTGCGATCAAAGCACATTGAGAGCGCGCTTGAGGATGATATTATTGATATTGCCGCCGACAGCCCTGAAGATGGTGTGCTGGCTCTGGAGCTGCGCGAGCTTGCGCGCGAAGCGGTGGACACTCTCGGCGAGCCGGACTGCGAGATATTCAAGCGGCACTATTTCCTGTATCAGAAGACCGAGGACATTGCCGCCGCGCTCGGCATGAACGGCGCGACCGTACGCACGAAGCTTGCGCGCGGGCGGCAGAGACTTAAATATTATCTTGAGGAGAGGGGGTACGGCAATGAAGCTTAAAATATCCGAACTGTGCAATGATCAATGCCCGGAAAATGTCACACTCGGCACAGCCGATGCGGAGCTTGCCGCACGCATAAAGGCCGGGACGCTTAAAAAGATCGGTGTTCAGCCCACACGCCGCCGTGTGAGAGTGCGCACGCTGCTGCTCGCCGCGGTGATAGCGGCTTTCTTCGGCTCGGCCGCGTGTGCGGTAGTGCGCTACAACATGAATCTGCAGGACGTTCAGGATCAGGACGAAGTAGTCACTGGGCACATAACCGAGATAAACAAAAACGGCGAGGTAGTGAACGACAAAACGTTGTATTTCCCGGATGCCGGTCTGCTGCTGACCTTCACGGGTCCAGACGAGAGCTATAACCGCCCGGAGTTCAAGGCCAATTGGCTGCCGTCCGCCGCTACTCACAGAGTTTACAGGGGCGAGTGGACGGATTACCTCTGCAATGACGGCAAAGGGAACATCATGCCGTATCTTATCACTGCCACGAATGTGAACACCGGCAATTCCAAGGGCGTGCTCAACGGCAAAACGGAAATAGTAAAGCAGGAGAACTGGGACGGCTGGGAGATAACCGAAATAGTCTCCGACTATACCGAAAGCAAAAACTTCTGCAGCTGGGGGACCGTAAACTACATCTTCATGTTCGATCCTGAGCGCGGCTATCTTGTTAAGGTCTGCGGCACGGACAGCATGGAGACGCTTGAAGAGATCGCAGAGAACCTTGAGATACGCGAGAGCGACACGCCGCCGTATGAATATCCCTTTTCCGAGGAAATAGGATATCTTGATCTCGGCAGAGGCTGAACCGATTTGCTTCTTCCCGCCGTATAATATACTTGATGAAGGCCGAAACTGATGGTATAATACCATTCAAGAAAAAGATACGTCGGGAAGAGGCAGCATATGAGCAGAAAGAAAATGCGCAGCAAAGCTGATGAATTTGAAATGGACGAAGCCGGGTACGATGAGGAGTATGGCGACGCTCCCGCAGAGCAGCATATATATGACAACGCCAGCGGCGCGGAGCCTGAGCACCGCGCGCCCAAGGCGAAGAAAAAGAAGCGGAAAAAGGGCGGCAGCACGGCGCTGTGGCTGATTCTCGTCCTGCTGCTTGTTATCGTCGGCGGCGGAGTTTTCGCGGGCTATGAGATCACGCAGAGCAGCGCGAACCTCCCCAACGTCTATGTCGGCAGCATCGCCGTCGGCAAGCTCGACGCCGCGCAGACGAGAGATGCGCTCACAAATCAGGGCTGGGAGACGCGCGTGTCCACCCCGCTCAAGGTGACGACGCTCGGCGGGCAGAGCTTCGAGGTCGACCCCGTCAAGGCCGGCGCTGTGCTCTCCGTTGACGATGCTGTCAGCGCGGCGCATGCTTACGGCCACAGCATGAATATTATCGATAACCTCTTCACCTACATCAAGGCGCTTGTCGGCGCGGTCGACATCAACGCTGAAAGCCAGAATATCTCAAATGAGTATATCGACTCCTGCATCAATGAGGGCATCTCCGCAGTCAACGAGTATATGGGCACGGAGGAATACACCGTCGACGCCAAGGCCGCAGAGATGACGATGAAGAAGGGCTGGAACCAGATAGAGTTCGACAAGGAGGCTTTCAGAGACTCCATAATCGCCGCGCTTGAAAAGGGCGAGACGGAGCTCAGCTATACGACGCTTGCCAAGGAGCTCAGCGCCCCGGACTTTGACGCGATACACAAGGAGCTCGAGCATGACCCGGTCGACGCATACTATTCCGATGATGGGAAGTTCGAGGTCACGGACGAGATAGTCGGCTGCAAGTTTGACGTCAGTCAGGCCGAGAAGCTCTGGAACGACGCCGATCCCGGCGATGAGGTCAAGATACCGCTTGACATCGTATGGCCGGAGGTCACGGGCGATGAGCTGCGCGGCAGGCTTTACCGCGACCTGCTCGGCACGATGACGACCAAGTTCCCCAACTCCGGCGAGAACCGCCGAAGCAATCTTGAGCTTGCGACCTCGAAGATAGACGGCATGATAATGTACCCCGGCGATGAGTTCTCGTATAATGAGGTCGTCGGCCAGCGCACTGAGGAGGCAGGCTTCCTGCCCGCTCCCGCCTATGTTGACGGCGACGTCAAGGACGAGATCGGCGGCGGCGCATGCCAGGTGTCAAGCACTCTGTACGCCGCGACGCTCTTCTCCTTCCTTGAAACTGTCGAGCGCGAGTGCCACTACTTCCCCGTGAACTACATGCAGATGGGCACCGACGCGACGGTCACGATCCCCGAGGGCGGCGGACGCTCCATCGACTTCAAGTTCAGGAACAGCCGCAATTACCCCATCAAGCTTGTCGGTATCTTCAATAACGAAGAGAGCACACTTACCTTTGAGATATGGGGCACACTTGAGGACGACGATTATATGCCCGTCGAGTTTGATAGCTCCTACAGCTGGGTGTACGACTTTGACAAGTTTATCGATCCCGCCTACCCCGACCGCGACGGCTACACCATAAAGCTCACGCATGAGACCTACGGCTTTGAGGACGATGTCGGCTCCGGCTACCGGACGCTGACGCACCGGCAGGTCATCGACGCGGACGGCAACATCGTTGTTGATGAGATCACGAATTCCAAGCTCTCAAACGGCAATTACGCCATGGACACCTATTATCAGCACAACTAAAAATCAACCGGGGCTGCTGTGAACACAGTGACCCCGGTTGATTTTTTCAGTTTTACAGGCTCAGGAACTTTTTCCAGGTATTGATATATCCCTCGGCCTTTTCCTTTGTCTCGGCCTCGGCTGCCATGCGCAGCAGCGGCTCCGTGCCGGAGAAGCGGCAGATGACCCAGCTGCCGTCCTTGAAATAGACCTTGCAGCCGTCCTCACGGCTGATGTGGTCGACGCCGTCAAAGTCCGGATTGCGCAGCTCTTCAAACAGGAAGTGCTGAAGCTCCGCCTTGCGCTCGTTCGTCATGGTGAAGGACGCCTCGGCATAGGCGAGCTCACCGTAAAGCCCGCATATCTCGCGGTAGAGCTCCGAGAGCTTCTTTCCCGTGACGGCGAGCATTTCGACCAGCAGCGCCGCAGCGTATATGCCGTCCTTGCCGGAGATATGCCCGCGCACGGCAAGGCCGCCGGAGGACTCGCCGCCGATTATCGCGTCCGTCTCCGCCATCTTCGCCGAGACCCACTTGAAGCCGACCGGCACCTCATAGCACTTCTGCCCCAGTCCCTCGGCTACGCGGTCGAGCAGATGCGTCGTGGAGTTGTTGCGCACACACGGGCCTGTCCAGCCGCGGTATTTCACAAGGTAGTAGTACAGCAGCACAAGCAGCTTATTCGGGTGGACGAAGTGTCCCTCATCGTCGATAACGCCGAGACGGTCGGCGTCGCCGTCAGTGGCGATGCCGAGGTCGCAGCGGTAGCGGTCGAGCACGAGCGCCGAGAGCGGCCCCATCGTCTCCTCATTCGGCGCGGGGAGCTTCCCGCCGAAGAGCGTGTCATGCCGCTCGTGGATGATCTCAAGGTCGCAGCGGCAGGTCATGAGTATCATGCTCAGGCAGGTCTGGCTCACGCCGTACATCGGGTCGAGCGCGATGCGCAGCTGCGCCTTCTTTATCGCCTCAACGTCTATCGCGGCAAGGATGCTGTCAATATAATCGTTTGAGGGGTTCTTTTCTGTGATCTTCCCCTCGGCCAGCGCCGTGTCATAGTCGACGCTCTTGACCGCCTCGGGCGTAAGGCGCGCGATGTGCTCTTCAATTTTATTCGTCACGGTCTTGTCCGCGTCGCGCCCGCCGGCAGTAAACACCTTGATGCCGTTATATATTGCGGGGTTGTGGCTCGCCGTAACGGCCATGCCGTATGGCATGTTATGCGTCTTGACGACGAACATCATAAGCGGCGTAGGCGACGAACGGTTTATCATATACACCCTGAACCCGTAGCCGACGAGCACCTCGGCTGCCCAGTGTGCGGACTCCTTGGACAGAAAGCGCCTGTCATAGCCGACGCATATCTCCTTGCCCGCGTGTCCTTCCAGCAGCATCAGCTTGCAAAGGCCGGCTACCA
>OGZA01001649.1_pt1 | contig 14717 bp, 7 predicted proteins | sample 1576591 | NCBI WGS metagenome assembly OGZA01 (sample SAMEA3541565, study PRJEB24748) | human gut metagenome | biome: human gut; feature: human-associated habitat; material: faeces | place: China | collected 2012
CGCCGCCCGTGCCTTGCTACGCACTGGCAGCCCACGCGCGCTGGCTTTGTTGTATGGCCTGCTGCCGCTGGCCTCCAAGGAACTGGTGTCCTACACGGTCTACCGCTGGGAATGTGCGATTCGCGCCTCGGTGGTCATGGGCTTTGTGGGGGCCGGGGGGCTGGGCCAGCTCATGGATCAGGCCATGAAGATGCTCAATGGCGGTGAGGCCTGCTCCATTCTGCTGGTGTTTGTGGTGCTGGTGCTGCTGGCCGATGCGTTGTCGGGCTGGCTGCGCCGCAGTCTGGATGTGCCGCCCGCTGCGCGCACTTCAGCCTTTGGTGTGCGCAGTGTGGTGGTACTGCTGGCCGTGGCTGCGGGTGTGGTGGCCAGCTGGCGGCTGCTGGACATGGATCTGGGCGCGCTGTTCACGGCCGATGCGGCCTCCAGCATGGGCGACTTTGTCTCCGGTTTTTTCCCGCCAGACACCAGCCGTGCATGGTTGTGGCAGGTGCTGGTCGGTATCTGGGAGACGCTGGCCATCTCGGTGGTCGGCACTTTGCTGGCGGCTGTCGCTGGCTTGCTGCTGGCGCTGCCTAAATTTCGCGCACCGTGGAATGTGCTGCTGAATGTGCTGCGCTCCGTACCTGAGCTGGTCTGGGCCACCATCACTGCGCTGGCCGTGGGCTTGGGGCCGTTTGCGGGTGCACTGGCACTGGCTTTGCACACGGCAGGCGTGCTGGGGCGGCTATATGCCGAAGCGCTGGAGAACGCACCCAGCCAGCCTGCGGAGGCCCTGCGCCGCACAGGCAGCAGCCGCGCCATGGCGTTTCTGTATGGCACCTTGCCGGGGGCTGCGCCGCAGCTGGTGGCTTACACCCTGTACCGCTGGGAGATGAACATCCGCATGGCCGCCATCCTTGGCTTTGTGGGTGCAGGTGGTCTGGGGCAGCTGCTGTATTTCAAGCTCTCGCTGTTCCACTACGCCGAGGCCAGCACCGTCATCATCGCCATGCTGGCGCTGTCGATTGCAGTGGATCAGGCCAGTGCGTGGTTACGGCGCAGCATGTGCTGATGCGGCCTGCGCATTGCGCAGGTGCGGCACGATCAGCTCCAGCAGCACGGGGCTGATCTGTGCATCCAGCTGGTGGCGCATGCCGCGAATGATGTGCAGCTGCGCCCCGGCAATCGAGCGAGCAGTTGCTGCCCCGCCGCCGGGGTGGACGATGCGGTCTTTGTCACCGTGGATGACCAGCGTCGGCGCTTCGATGCGGTAGCCATTTACTCCGACGGCTTTCTCTATCTTATCCGTCAGTGTAATTTCAGTGGCAGAGACACCAAAGTTATGTATTACCAACATTTTCTCTGTATCCTTCGTCATATACCAAGCAGCAATAGTCTTACCGGCAGTGGTATTATTTTCATTGTAAATGCCATGTTTTGACATCTTTCCTTCAGCCAATGAAGGATAAGTATTACGTAGTTTGGCAAACCGAATATAAACATTCAACAGAGAACTTTCATCATTCTGCTGTTCCACCACAGACTTTATGCTGGAAGCTACCCCCTTGTCTATCTTATCCGTATAGGCAGTCACCGTATTATCTCCCCACAACATCGGACCGCGCACATACTCGTCACCATTGTCCTTCATTCCATAGAGTCCCAGTTCTTCACCATAATAGATATAAGGTTCGCCCGGACCGGTCAGTAAGACAGCTGCCGCCAGTTTCTCCTTATCAATGGATTTACCCAGTTTGGAAGCAGTACGATCTTCATCATGGTTCGAAAGTTTGGTAGCTTCTATGTAATCTGTCCGGTTAGCAGCATAAAGCTGTTGATAGCTCATGATATCTTTTACAAAGTAACAACCCGTACTGTTATTAATGGCCCACTCCAAACGATACCAAAAGTCAAACTCAAACAGTGCGGGAAGCCCTTGATAATAAGGGGCTACTTCACTAGCACCCGAAAGAACTTCACCCACGATGTAAAGGTCTTCCGTCTTACCCTTCTGTTTATAATAAGCATTCAGTTCATCATAGAAAGTTCTCAAGAAAGTCGGATTTTCTGAACCTCCAGCATTATGATAGATATGTTTCACTGCATCAAGACGGAATCCATCTACTCCACGGTCTATCCATCCCTTAGCTGCTGCGACCACAGCCTTGAATGCCGGAGAACTTTTCAAATCAGACAATTTACCGTAATTAAGGTCGGCAAAGGAGGCTGTATAGAAATGAGAGTGATAATACCATAGGTTCATAGACTCAAACATAATATCTTCTGCATCCTCACCTTGCTTTAAAGCAAAAGGTTCGCCATATTTCAGACGAGTACTGGTAGAGGCAGCACCATATTTATGGTTGCCCCAATCTGTATTGCTGGTACGAATCAAGAATCCCCAAGGTGAAGAGAAGTCCACTGTCAATTCATAAATACCATTTCCCTTATCATAAAATTTCTTACAAACAGCAGGGTCACCATAATAAAGATACTTGGCACCAGTAGTTGTCTGGTCTGTATTATCCGTATCCGCCTTTTCTGCAACGCTCACCGTCACCGTAGGTTTTGAAGCATTCGACCAATCGAGTACAAATTTATAACATCCGCTTACGACATCTGTTGAAGCTGTCGTAGAATACCATTCTCCCGAATTATATCCGTTTCCCCCTTCACTGGAAATCATATCAATTTTTCCCGCCTTGATGTCAGCTTCCGGGTCTTGAGAGAATATGTAGTAATTGCGATATTCACTGTCAGTAGAAGATTTTGCAGCCAAAAACCACGGATGCTCCACACTCGTATGGTTCAAGACATAATCCAGATAAATTTTAATGCCCCGATTATGAGCCTCGGCAACCAATCGGTCAAAATCACTTTCCGTGCCGAACTTCTGATTCACCCTCGTATAATCTGTCACATCATAGCCATGATACGAAGGAGATGGATGAATAGGAGAAAGCCAAATAGCCTTCACACCCAAAGCATCTATATAATCCAGTTTAGAAATTAAGCCATTAATATCGCCATAACCGTCACCATCGCCATCGGAAAAGGAGTAGACCAGTAACTGATAAGAGATGTCCGCACGTTTCTCCCCATCCCAATCTGTAGGAGTTGCAGTTATCACAGTCCATTCTGACGGCGTTGGCTCCGGCTCCGGTTCCGGCGTTGGTGTAGTACCATTATCATCACTGCAAGCTACCAAGCAGAATGATAACACACAAAATAAAAAAAAAGAAAGAAGCTTTATTGTCTTCATATCATTAGATTTTCAAATTATTATGATTCAAAGATAAGGAAGATAAAATAGCTGATAGACAGACTATAATGAAAAAGTGGAGTTAAAGGACGAAAACGTTTGCATAGTTCCCAAACACATCTATTGAACATCTGTATACCGTCTTCTGATATCCACGAAATCTTTTATCATCTCCCAATATTGTTCCCTGGTTTGGGGACGAGGATGCCAATCCGGATCCGGATTATTGCTGACAGCCTCATTCCAATTAGTATCATCCATAAACTTATAGTCTATACTACAAGAGGACAATCCACTAATCGGCTTAAGGAATATATATCCGTCAAATAAGTCTGCCAACGTAAAATCATTATATCCCATTGAGTAATAGCTATCATCATCCAACTTACCTAAAGGTGTACCTTTTAAATCAAACCCTATAGGTTTATTGTCCATCCTCCCCATTATGGCCTCCAATCTACCTAAAGCAGGAGAAAGTAATGCCGGCTGACGGTTTAAACGGTTCGGGAAAGGTTGATGCAAAGCTATTGCAACTACTTTCGATCCATATTTAGAGTACAACAAATTTCCAAGAAAATTCTGTTCGTAACGTACATAACCCGGAGACGTATAATCATAGTAGGGAAAATGATAAAAAGTAAAAGCATGGGGAGTTCCGGTCAATACTAATATCTTCTGTCCTGACGCCAGAACTTCCCGTTCCAGCAATCCACACCGAAAGTCTTCTGTATTTCCCAATGGAAATACCTCATGCATATTTTCCGGAGTTCTAACTCCGGAGAATTTCTGCCAGTTATAATGATAACTGATATTCAATATCCGGAATTTCCTTGCATCTTTGGGCAGTGAACGGTTCCATTTCCATGCAGCCCTATAAATTTCCATATATTCAGTAATCGCCCATCGGGTATTATAATTGAACATCAGTTCGCGAGCCACTTGCTCATCATACTTCGGAGCATTGATTAGAGAATCCAACCGTCGCTGATCTTCGTATGCCCCAAACTCCATACCCAGTACAATATTATTCTCGTATAACTTAGGTATCAAATTACAAACAAAGTCCAGATTTTCTTTCACCCCATGGTCTTCTGCTAATAACACAATATCTGCCTTCCGGAATTTGGCTACCAGATAGTCATCAGGCGACATCGCCTCATCATGCAAATAGGCGAGGGCAACCTCCTGAATTTTATCCTGCGCACTCAATGGCAACAAAAGAAACAACAGGCAAAACAAAATACAATTAAAAACTTTACGAATCATACTTATAAATCAAAAACAATACATTCCTTTCATCATCATCTCTCAGTTCCTATCAAAAATTTCACCGGATATTCCAAACGCTTCATCCAATCCGTTTCTATATGCGCAGCTCCCGGAAAGACCTTGGATATCCACATAGGCTTGGTCCATCCTTTTTCTTTCATCAGCTTATCCAATTTGTCTTGATAAGGAGGATAAAAAGCATCCAATGTCGCGTCTCCCCTATCCATATAAATCAGTCTGCTATTAGCTTTCGGCAAATGATCGGCAAGATAACTTTCAAAAGCAGAAAACCACAAATCAGTCTGCTCCTTAGTAGGCTGTGTACTACTGATAATCATGGTGAGATGGGTAGACAAGCAAGCTGCTCCACCAAAAATCTCAGGATATTCACATATTGCATACAGAGAAATCAACCCACCCATACTGGAACCCATTACAAACGTATGCTCTACTCCCTTATTAGTTGAATACTCCTTATCAATAAAGGGTTTGACTTCCTCTACTAAAAAACGGAGATAATTGTCCGCATTAAAGTGAATGTTTTCAGGTATGTTTCCATTAGGCAGATATTTCAAAGCTTTTTGTGGGAAATAATCTTCATACCTGCTTTGAGCGATATTAGCAATACCAACCACAATACATGGCCTTATCTTTTTCTCTTCCAACAGTTCTCCCAAAACCTCATCCACTCCCCATTCTACTTTATTCCAAGTGGAAGCAGCATCAAAAAGCATTTGTCCGTCATGCATATAAATGACATCGTATCTGTTTTCTGGAGAATAATCTGAAGGAAGCCAAACAAAAACATCACGAGGAGCTACAATGGCCGATTTGAACAGAGGATACTCCACGAGTTTTCCAGATGAAACAGTTTGTTGTGCAACACTCCATTGACACAATAAAAAACTGAATAAAACAAATAAAGTTCTTATTTTCATGACCTACGATATATAATCTATTTTTTTATATCTCTATATAAGTAACCAATATAATCACGATAGAATTTTTCAACATCTTTCCAAAAATAAAATGGAGCTATTTCACTCTTTATTGGAATGGTTGTTTCTTTTTCATTCAACATAAACTTGACAATTATTTCATCCGTACCTCTTTTTCGATAAAAAATAATTTGTACATTAGCAGCCATAGGAACAATTTTATAATCACTCCATACTCTATAGAAGTTTTCAGAATTGGTTTCTTCTCCATAACACCCTTCCAAATGAAGAAGACCGGTCAATGGCATAACATTTCCATCATGTCCAAATCTCAATGTAGCAGCCATTTCATCATTTTGTATGGCTTCATTTGCAGAATCCAATATATTTTCAAGTAAAGGAATAAAAGTTCTTTGTACAATCTCCTTTCCCCAAGGACAAGTTCCATTACAAACATAATGCTTATAATTATTTACCTGCCAGATATCAAACAACTCTTCTTTTTCAAAAATATCATAAAAGGACAAGTCTAATTCCGTATTCTGAATATCTGATGCAATCCAATATAATCCCATCATCAACTGCTCCTGATTGACATGCTGTTGCACATAATTTTGGTTTGAAAACAAAAGTCTCATCAATCTTTCCGGATGAATATGCTCTCTACAAAACTCATGATAATCTTTCCTCCAATCAGACTCATCCGAAGTAAACTCACGAGCATTCTCATTCCAATAATTCAAATAGCGCATATAGCGTTCACCTGAACCATAAGTAAATTGTAACTCAGGATTCAACCCCTTAAGGGTCTCACAAAAAGTAGCCATACTCAATGCGCAACGAATTACAACAGTGGAGCAAGCACTTATTTTCCGTTTACCTTTAAATACATCCGGAAAATTATAAAACATACGTTCAGAAATACTACGATGCTGTCGATATCCCAAAGGAGTAAGCTGCCCTCCCAACCCCTCTGCATCTCTCCAAACCACTTCAAGCCTACTACGAACACTCTTCCCTTTATCTGTCAGAAAACCTACAGCATCTGCTTTATCCAATATTTCCATTACTGTTTGGTATTCAGAATCAGAAATAAGATAGCGAGATCCATGCCGTCCATAATGAGAAATATAAAAAGGGGTATATCCTTCAGGAGGAAGAGTATATTGTTCACTTATTTCAGGATAGGCATAATATACACTGGCGCTTTTATTGGGATCAGCACTTATTTCTTCAAAGGCTGTCTGGGCTTTACTTGTTACAACCGACAATATCAATCCACAGACAAGGACAAATCTCATTTTCATGCAAATTCATTTTAATAAAATACACCCATAAACACAGAATCGGCTGTCTAATCACTCCATTACGACGTTCATCTTGCTCTATCTTGAATAATAACATATTCGACAAAATGACATTCCTAATTGTAGTGTTCAGACAGCCGATTCAATTCATATCTCTCAGTATAAATTCTTTATTTTACAACCGTAATTGTATTAGGATTAGTTGACATATCTACTGTTATAGTATAGTTACCATCTTCAGCCACCTTCATGTTATTTCCATCTTGATTGACTGGTATTTTAGTACCAGGAGTAAGGGCCACCTCACAACCACGGTTCATATCCCAGGCAGCATTAAAACGAATTTTAAACTCATCGGTAGTTGTAAGAGTCACATCCGACAACGTCCATACATTCTTTTCTGCATCATATACAAAGACTGCATCATCTTTCCAATCATTGAAAGAACCAATCAAGCCAACCTTATCAATGCGCTGCATTTCAAAAGTACCGGTAGTCATATCCACTTGGATATAATAATAGCCCGCCGGAGTATTAATATTACCAGAGCCACCATATACTCCCTTCCCATAACCAGCCTCATTCAATTCGATCGTACCAGCAAAGTCTTGTCCCCAATCTGTAACCGGAGAGAACTTCCACTCATTGCTTGTCATATTGACGCCACCTTCAAATTTACCTTCACCATTACCCCCTAAATATAACGTAAAGGGTACATTCCAGTTTTGAGCTCCAGGAAGATACAGTTTTTCCGGGAATGAGGTACTTAATATTTTCGCTGTATAAGGATGGCTATTCACGTCAAGTACAACCTTATATTCACCGGTTTCCTTTTCAAATACCATATTATCGCCGCCATCACGGAAGTCACCATTCTTATCAATGGCAAATCCCCAATTGTCATTCGCACGGAACTTATATTCTCCATCTTGAGTCAATGTTGTAACAACAGAATAAGTATTTGCGGTTGCATCATATTCCATCGGCAGTTCAGCATTCCATCCATTAGGTGTGGCAGCACCTATCATTCCCATAGAATTAATTTTAACAATCTGAAGAGTACCAAATTTGATATCCGCACTGATACGATATAAACCAGCAGGGATTGTTATAACTCCACTACCAATAGTACCTGATGTTACAACATTTCCCTTATCATCAGTAGTAGTCTCAACATCATCACTACCATATTCTGTTTGTGTATCTTGGTCAATAAACTTAAACGAGACACCACTTTCCAAATTAACAAAACAGTCAAACAGTCCCTTAGTTACTGTACTATGAGGGAGCTTCTTATCTGTTCCACTTATTAACAGATATGCTGGATAAGTAGCCTTATAAGTAGTAATACTAATGCTCAAGGGAGCTGAAGGAATACCTTCCGGATAAGTTTCGGAATAAGCTTTTACTATAAATTCCACATCAGCGGCTTGTGCTTCAGGCGCACCTGAAGCTACCACCAATTCATTCCATTCATCCACCGTTTTAGAACAAGCTGTTTCGGTTAACCCTGTTGCAACTTCAGTCAATTCACCGCCATTATAGGTGATATAAACATTATAAGTGATTGCCTCGCCATACTCTAAACGCGCAGCTTCCCACGTCAGTAACTGCAATTCTTCCGCAGGAGCTGTGATGTCAAGAATTACATCAGCCGCATTTGCTGTAAGCACCGCAGAAACAGCATCACCATACGAGTAAACAGTCATCAATTGTGCTGCTGATTTATATCCACCATTCTCATCTGTAGCCTCTACATAGAAAGACAAATCAAAAGATGCATTTTCCGGAATGCCTTGAACACCTCCTAACAATGTCTGGAATTCATTCTTTGTCAAGGTCAAAGACAATCCTTTAGTAGAAGAACCTACTTGTACTGGAATTGCATCACCATACTGCGCATAAAGTGTGTAGCTGGTTTCGCCTTTCATAAAACGAGCAGCCGACCATGCCCATGTAATAGATTCTGACATTGTGTTCTTGGTCATCAGAATAGTACCATTATTCACAAGTTCAGGAGCTGCCGGTTCCTTGGAAAAAGTATCCTCAATATCTTCCTGACATCCCGTAGCAGCTATCATAATGATAGCTGCCATGAACATATATTTTAAATATTTTATCATATCTCTTTATTTTTGAAGATTAAAACTTTATTATTGCTTCACAAGTTCCAGTACATAAGGAGTACGGTTACCGTGGAACACAACTATATAAGTACCAGTTTCCGGTACACTGATATTATCTTTTCCTGCTTCTAGTTCATATCCACCGGCAACAGCAGTACTCATTGTGCCAGTTGCCCCCCAATTTGTGGTCCAAGCACCATCAACACGCACTTTTATGGATTTACCAGCTTCCAATGCAATAGGCTCAGTCTTCCAACTGCTACTTAAATAGTCATAAGTAAAGATTGCATCAGGATTACCCTCACCCCAATTATTGAAATCACCTGTCAGACCTAATTTATTGCCAATAGCTTTCTTATCAATCGTCATCACAGTCTTATTTACAGTTATCTCAAAAATATTACCTTCAGAAAGTGGTAACGACAAGTTAGCATCAGCCTGTTCCGGACAATTCCAAGAAGGTTTCAAATCATTATATCCCCAATTGTCTCCACTCCAAGCCTGCTGCGCTACAACCTTAAAGAAAGAGCGTGTGGCATCATCTCCTGCCGCAGTCTTCGAGAAGTCTGCCATACAGACATAAGTATTGGAACCACCAGTTGTTTCCCAGAAAATCGGAGCGTTGTTAATATCCCAACTTCCACTAAACTCACCACATAAATAGAGGGAAGTCAATGGTGCAGAATAAGTCGTTACACTAAAATTATTGGAAACAGCAGAAGCAATAGGCTCATAATTATCTGTTCCGTACATTTTAGCTGTTACATAAGCAGACACAGTGGCTGTTTCATTAGCAGCAACCCCCAAACTATTTATAACAACTCCATTTAAGTCTCCCTTAGATATTGCATAGGAAGTTGTAGAAGAAGTTCCCAATAAAGCAGAGTTCTCACCGGAAGTCAAGTATACAGAATAAAGAATCTGGACCGGAAGCCCGAAATCCGCTGCTGTCCAAGTAAAAATCACATTCTCATTCGCTGAATTATCAGCATTTACAATTACATCACTGCACTGCCCGATCACAGGAGCAACAAAGCTCTCAGGAGTACTGATTTGAGGTGTATCCACATCCGTTTCACACGAAGTGAATAGAGCTGTCGCAACTGCTGCAAACAGCATTATATTTTTAAATAGTCTCATATTGCTAAAGTTTTATCATTACAGTTTCTTATTGATGTATTAATAACCAGGATTCTGAACCAAATTAGGATTCTCGGTCAAATCGGTACTCAAAATCGGATAAATTGTACGATATGATGGTAAAGCAGTTCTTCCGTCAGGTACACCACCCTTATAAGGCCAAGGGAATGACATGGAAGTAAAATACCCATAACGGATCAAGTCTGTACGACGATGTCCTTCCAACATCAGTTCGCGAGCGCGCTCTTTCAAGATAAAATCCAAATCAATGGACGAAGGCATAGAAACTCCCGCACGATCACGTAAAGCCTTAACATATCCCAATGCTTTAGAATCTGTTGTTATTCCGCCATCCAGACGAGCTTGTGCCTCTGCATAAATCAGATACATTTCAGCCAGACGAATCATCGGGAAATCAATGGAAGAGAACTTCTCATAGCTATCACTTGAGTAAATGTTTCCTTGAGAGTCACGACTTGAAAATTTCCAGCATCTCCATCCTGTTTCTGCTTTTGACTTATCAAATGCCTCTACACAACCTACGTTAGAGAAGAATGCACGTTTATCACTGGCAGCTCTATCATATCCTATACCAGAACCACCCCACTCAACGCCAGATAATTCAAAATATTCAACAAATTCATTCGGGACATGATACCCGTTCCATCTTTCACGAGCGATATGGCTTCCTTCCGGATATCCCAGTTCTTTTGCAATAGCTTCACTATTGGCATCATCCAAACTACCGGAAACCAAATGTGTTGTCCCCCCCCAACTCTGAGTTCTATCACGATCGTAACCAATTGCAAAAATCATCTCTTTTTGAGCATTAGCGTTTTCACTGTTATCCTGCATAAAGAGTTCTTCATAATTATTACATAGTTGGTATCCCATACCAATAGTAGCCTCAGCCGCCGAACGAGCATCTGCCCAACGAGCTGTGCCTGTATATACTTCAGCATTTAGATACATACGCGCCAACAAAGCCTGGGCTGTACCTTTCGTTACACGTGGATAACCAACAGTACCAACAGCCGGCATATCACTACCGGAAACCAAATCCAATAATTCACTTTCAATCCATTGGAACAAGGCTGTGCGTCCTATCTGCGAAGGCAGTTCTCCACCAATATTTTCTTCAAGGGCAAAAGGAGGATTACCATACAAGTCCATCAGCATATAATAGGCATACGCACGCAAAAAACGCGCTTCTGCACGAAGACCGGCAACTCCTTCTACAGAAGAACCTTTACTTTGAAGCAAGAATTCATTGGCACGGGTCACAGTCACCATGCAGCGTGTATACACCGCTATCGTAGCAGCATTAGGAGTAGAAGTCCATGAGTTATTCTGTGTATCAGTAATATAACTATCCCCCCATGTACACTTCAGAACATCACAAGACATCTCATTTAATACAACATACTGGCGTATCAATTCGCTCTGACCGGCATCTTCTACCGCTATGTCAGAACTACCCGGATCATTCTGGCTAACCAAAGAGTAAGAACCATAGATATATGCTAATCCTTTTTCAAAATCCTCCAATGTTTGATAAGCCTGCCCAGCAGTCTTATCCGTTTCATTTAACGGCAATGTATCCAAATCTCCGATACAAGCATTCAACGTCAACATAGACGCTACAATTGCCAAGCTATATATAATCTTTTTCATAATCATGTACATTCTCTAGTTTAGAAATTAATATTCAGACGCACGGTGTAGAGACGAGGACGTGGAATCAAATTGTTATCTACACCATCTGCTGCTGTAAGCTCAGGATCAAGCCCACTATATTTAGTGATGGTAAATACATTTTGTACAGAAGCTCCTACACGGATTTTTCCATTCCAATGAGCAAACTTATCAAAAGTATAACCTACATTAATATCATCCAGACGGAAGAAAGAAGCATTCTCCAGGAACATATCTGAAACTTGCTGGTACTCAGTCAAGGCTTCAGTCCATCCAGTCTTCAAGCAATAAGTAGACAAGTTATTGATATATCCTTTACTATGGTCGTCCGAGTATGAAGTCGAATTATTCTTAGCAACCTTATTCAGCGCATACCCCCCTAAAGATCCGTGAGCATTAAAACCAAAGTCCCATTTTTTATAAGTGAACTGAGAACCGATACCGAAGAAGAATTTCGGCAAAATACTCTTACCAGTCACATAACGGTCATCTTCTGTAATCTGTCCATCACCGTTACGGTCCACTAACGTATTTTCAATGGCTTTTCCATTTTCATCATAAGCCTGCTGGAACAGATAATAAGTATAAGGAGTATACCCCACACGATACAGAGAAGTATAACCACCAATACTACTCATACCTGCACCAACCTGAACCCCCAGATAGTCATCACCGCCTGTATTCGTCAGTTTTGTAATCTCTGTCTTCTGCCAAGTTCCGTTCACATTAATAGTCCAGCGCATATCCTTCTTTTCAATAGGAATGAAGTTCAAGTTAAACTCTAATCCCATATTCTTCATATCACCAACATTGGAAATAACTTTATTAGAGAAGTTAGAGCCCATCGGAGTATTGATATCATTCAGCAAATCATATGTTTTACGCAAATAAGCATCAATATTACCATTAATACGGCCACCAAAAATTCCAAAGTCTAAACCAACATTATAAGTTTCAGTAGTCTCCCACTTAATATTGGGATTATATGCATTTGGTGCCAATGTGTAAATGTATCCATTGCCCCAAGGTATTTGAGTAGTCAGAGCGGAAGATTCGGTATATTTTGCTTGATAAGCATAGCAACGGTCCATACCTATATCTTGCTGCCCAGTTTTACCCCACCCCAAACGAAGTTTCATACTTGAGAAGAAATTATTGTCTTTTAGGAAACCTTCTTCTGCCACATTCCATGCAAAAGCCGCAGAAGGGAAAAGTCCCCAACGATTATCTTTGGAAAAGCGTGAAGACGCATCATCGCGCAATGAGAAAGTGAACAAATATTTGGAATTAATAGAATAATTAATACGCCCAAAGAAGGAAAGCAAGTAATACTCCCGTCTATCAGTCGGCTTTTGCAGATAAACTTTAGAACGGTCATTATTATAATACTCAGTTTGATTATACTTCACATAATTATGCTGCCAAGAATAACCTGCCATTACATCCAAGTGGTGAATACCAAACTCCTTATTATAATTACCGTAAAATTCCAAAAGTGTATTGGAGTTCTGATTGGCATACTCTTTATAATAGTCGGCTGCACCAGCTCTTTTGGAAAGAATTGAGCCTAATTCATTGTAAGTGGTACCAGTTGTACGTGAAAAGTCATATCCCAGATTCAAGTTCAAACGAAGATCCTCAAAACCATGAATTTTATAATCCAACTGCATATTTCCCATAGAACGCCATGTATCATTCACATTGTAAGGATCATATATCTGCGACAAAGGATTAATACTTGCCATTGTATTAGCAAAACCATCAGATGCATACCAATTGAAATAGCTGCCATCTTCCATTTTAGGAGCAACAGTCGGGGTAAAACTAATAGCGTCACCAATAGCTCCTGAATTAGGATAATTGGCACGATTATATATGCCTTTTGCATTAAGATTTACAGACAAATGATCCTGGAAGAACTTCGGAGTCAAGCTTATGGACATGTTGGCACGTTGGTTATCACCAACTTTCAATGTGGCTTCATCATAAGTATATCCCAAGCTTACACGGTATGGAAGTTTCTCCTTCACACTACCATAAAGGCTGACATTCTGATCGGTAGAAAAAGCTGTACGATAAATCAAGTCCTGCCAATCTGTATTAGCGGTTCCCATCATGGATTGTATATTAGCCAAACGGTCAGTGCCTGCATAAACTTCATTTACATAATTACGGTACTGGTCTCCAGTCATCACATCCAATGTAGAAGTGTTTTGTTTCAAACTATAACTCGAATTATAGCTGATCTTCATTTTATCGCCACTACCTTTTTTAGTAGTAATAATAATTACACCATTGGAAGCACGTGAACCATAAATTGCCGTAGCTGATGCATCTTTCAAGACGGTGTAAGATTCAATATCATTGGGATTTACCGATGCCAATGGATTCGCCATACCTGCACCACCTTCCGGAGTAATAGGAACACCATCAATAACAATCAGCGGGTCATTGCTAGCATACAAAGAAGCTGCACCACGAATGCGGATTGTAGCACCTCCCGTAGGGTCACCAGACGCGGGAGTCACTAACAACCCCGGAACCTTACCTTGCAACATTTGGTCAGGAGAAGTAATCGCACCACGATTAATTTCTTCTGCTTTAATGGCAGTTACAGAACCTGTTAAGTCATTCTTTTTAACAGAACCATAACCAATAACTACAACTTCACTTAATAATTCTGCATCATCCTGCAGTGTTACCATAATAGTAGGAGAGTCAACCACCACATCCTGAGTTTTATAACCAATAAAAGATACAGTCAATGTAGTGCCTTTAGGAACAGTCAACGTAAAATTACCATCTAAATCAGTAATTGTACCATTCGTAGTATTACCTTTTTCTACGACATTTGCACCAATCACTTCCAATCCCGTGGCATCTTTCACATGCCCTTTCACGGTAATGTTCTGTGCATAAGCGCCAATTGACAAGAACAACCCCAACATTAGGGTAAGAATCGTTTGACAGATTCTAAGATTAACTTGCTTCATGCATT
>OGZA01001650.1_pt1 | contig 14714 bp, 9 predicted proteins | sample 1576591 | NCBI WGS metagenome assembly OGZA01 (sample SAMEA3541565, study PRJEB24748) | human gut metagenome | biome: human gut; feature: human-associated habitat; material: faeces | place: China | collected 2012
GCAGACCCAGGCGGAACTGACTAATCGGGCCCAGCGCATGGCAAAGTTACCGTTAATGATCACTTTTGACGGAGAATGGGGGCTGGCAATGCGTCTGCGTGGTACTCCTGTCTTTCCCCGAAATATGGTGCTCGGATGTATTCAGGATAATAAATTAATCTATGAATATGGTCGCGAGATGGCACGCCAATGTGTACAGCTAGGTGTACAAGTCAACTTTGCTCCGGTGGCGGATGTGAATATCAACCCTAAGAATCCGGTCATCAATACCCGTTCCTTCGGTGAAGACCCCGTACGGGTGGCGGATAAGGTAGTAGCTTATGCTTCCGGTCTGGAAGGCGGCGGCGTACTATCCGTCTGCAAGCATTTCCCCGGACATGGTGATACGGATGTAGACTCGCACAAAACACTTCCGGTACTTCCCTTCACTCGCGAACGTCTGGACAGTGTAGAGCTCCATCCTTTTAAAGAAGCGATCCGTGCCGGATTGAGCGGTATGATGGTCGGACACCTGCAAGTGCCGGTTATTGAACCGATAGGCGGACTTCCTTCTTCTTTATCCCGTAATATCGTTTACGATCTGCTGACAGAAGAATTTGCATTCAAAGGACTGATCTTCACGGATGCACTTGCCATGAAAGGTGTTTCGGGGAATGGAAATGTCAGTCTGCAGGCACTGAAGGCAGGGAATGATATGGTGCTGGCTCCCCGGAACCTGAAGGAGGAGATAGCCGCCGTACTCGATGCCATTGATAAGGGAGAATTGACACGCGAAGATATTGAAGAGAAATGCCGCAAAGTACTGACTTATAAATATGTGCTCGGACTAAAAAAGAAACCGTTTGTCCAGCTATCCGGTTTGGGACAACGGATCAATACTCCTCAGACACGTGATTTAATCCGTCGGTTGAATCTGGCTGCGATTACTGTGCTGAATAATGAAAATCATGTTCTTCCTTTGCATACGAATCAAAAAGAAACGATGGCATTGCTTGAAGTCGGTGATGCGGGTGAAACCAATGCATTGGCGGAACAGTTGTCGAAATACACTTCTTTGTCACGTTTCCGTCTTCGTCCCGGTATGACGGAAGAGGCGAATCAGCGGTTACGGGACTCATTGGCTGCCTATAAACGGATTATTGTTGCCGTAAGTGAACAGAAGCTGTCACCTTATCAGACCTTCTTCGGTAAATTTACTACTGAAACTCCGGTCATCTATGCTTTCTTTACGCAGGGTAAGATGATGTTGCAGATACAGCGTGCGGTTGCCCGTGCCTCGGCAGTGGTGCTGGGACACAGCCCTAATGAAGATGTGCAGCGGCAGGTGGCGGATGTGCTCTTTGCCAAAGCTACGGCGGATGGAAGATTATCGGCCAGTCTTGGAGAACTCTTTCAGGCAGGAGACGGTGTCACGATTACTCCGAAAACACCTTTGCATTTTATTCCGGAAGAACATGGGCTTTCTTCTGTCGCCCTGCAACGAATTGATTCGATCGCTTTGGACGGTGTACGTCAGGGAGCTTATCCCGGTTGCCAGGTGATCGTGATGAAAGAGGGTCATGTGATGGTAGACAAGACATTCGGCACTCACACCGGAACGGGAAGCGCACGTGTGCAGCCGACCGATATCTATGACTTGGCTTCACTCTCCAAGACTACTGGTACAGTGCTTGCTTTAATGAAACTTTACGATAAGGGACGTTTTAATCTGACGGACAGAATTGCAGACTATCTGCCTTTCCTTCAGCATACTAACAAGAAAGACATAACCATTCAGGAACTGCTTTACCATCAGTCCGGCTTGCCGCCCGGAATTGCTTTTTATCGGGAAGCCATCGATGAAGATAGTTATGAAGGCAGACTGTTCATGTCCCGCAAAGATGCACGGCATCCGTTGCAGTTGGGAACTTCCACATGGGCGAATCCTAATTTTGCATTTAAAAAGGAATATGTTTCAACGGTTAAAACCGGAGATTACACCTTGCAAATCTGTGATAGTCTGTGGCTGAATCCTTCTTTCTTCAAGGAAATGGAGAAGAAGATTGCAGACGCACCGATGAAACCTAAAACTTACCGATACAGCGATGTCGGTTTTATCCTGTTGCGTCTTCTGGTTGAGAAACTTGCGGGAATGCCGATGGATGCCTACTTGCAACGTGAACTTTATGAACCGATGGGACTGGAACGTACAGGATACCTTCCTTTGCGCCGCTTTCCGAAATCGGAAGTTGTACCTTCTTCTGTCGATCGCTTCTTGCGTAAGACTACCCTTCAGGGATTTGTGCACGATGAGGCTGCCGCTTTCCAGGGAGGCGTTTCGGGAAATGCCGGATTGTTCTCGAATGCACGTGAAGTGGCACAGGTTTATCAGATGTTGCTGAACGGTGGTGAGTTGAACGGACAGCGTTATTTAAGCAAGGAAACCTGCCAGTTGTTTACAACGGAAGTTTCCAAAATCAGCCGTCGCGGACTTGGATTTGACAAGCCGGATACCCGTAATCCGGAAAAGAGCCCTTGCGGAAAGCATACACCGGCAAAAGTATACGGTCATACCGGATTTACCGGAACGTGTGCCTGGGTAGACCCCGACAATGGCTTGGTTTATGTATTTCTGAGCAACCGGATTTATCCGGACGTAACCAACCGGAAGCTAAGCCGTCTGGAAATTCGCGAACAGATACAGGATGCGATCTATAAAGCGATTCAAAGCAAATAAAAAATGAAGAGCCCCTCTGCCGAAGTAGAGGGGCTCTTGCTTATTAATGTAAAATCAAGTAGTTGCTCGGGTTAGAATGAAACACCCACGCGGAAACCGAAGTTGTTCAGTCCGTCTACACTGTAATGCAGTACATCAGCCTTATTGGTACCATAGCTGTAGTACAGAGCAAAGTGCAGACCCGGTCCGTAAACCCAAGGGAATACATTGACACCTACTTCAGGAGAAGCGTAGAATCCCCAGCTGTTTTCTCTGGCTTCCAACATATTGAAGTTGGAACGGATCTTAGCATATTCAGCACCTAATTTTGCACTGACATAAGGTTGTACGGCTCCACCGCGATTCCATTGGTAGCGGGCGGCAGCACCGAAAGGCAACTGGAACATTGTGTGTTGCTGATCAGTTGTAACGTCACCTGCACCTATCTTGAATGTTTCGCGAGGAATATACTCGTGGTTGCTGTGATAGTTCAGGAAAAGACCCAGACCCAGGTTAGGAGTAACGAAATAACCACCTTCAAAGTTCATACCCCAACCGCTGGCTTTGTCTGCAAAATTATTGCTCAATGGAACATTGAACTGCCAGTCTATATTAGCATATCCATTGTCTGATAGCTGTGCCTTAGCCGGCATGGCAAAGGCGATGGCAATGGCTGCTAGCGCCACTACCTTGAAATATATATTCTTTCTTGTTTTCATAACAGTTGTAATTGTTTATTTGTTAGTAAGATAAGGTGACTGAGTGAATGACTGGTTCACTGCTTCAATAGCAAGAGTGCGGTTGATAGCTTTAGAGCCTGTTTCAAATCCAGTCAGATAGCTTGTCCAGACTACAGGAAGTTTTTTGCCTTCACCTTCATCTGCTTTCAGGTTCACCATTTCTGTAATGAATGAGTTGGTGCTATAGCTGTAGGTCACAGCGTACGGATAGTACCATCCGCCCCAGTTACCCCAGTAGCTGGGTCCCCAGTAGCCGGGATATCCCCACCACCATTCAGGTTGTGTGTAGCCGGTGAAATAATAAGTACTTGCGATGTAGCTTACTTGAATACCAAGATCGGCACTTTCTTTATCGGCAGCCGGTTGATAACCTTTTGCTTCCATATTTTCTGTATAAGCAGCCAGAATTTGCTCAGCGCCTTCTCCTTCGAGATATTCCGGTTCTTTGCTGTCAGAGATAACCAAGATTTTGTCAGCCAGATAGAATGTGCTGAAGTCTTTGAAGTTGGCTTGCTTGTCGTAGTTAGTGTATACCAGATAGTTGTCATCCAGCTTACCCATGTCCGGGTCTTTTTCGCAAGAAGCGAGTGCAAAGACCGCCAATAAAATAGGAATTAATTTCTTCATATCTTTTATAATGTTTAGGTTATATAAAAATCACGCCCTGGTACCTTGGGGCTTTTGTTACAAACAACAAGAAATGTGTAAAAAGGTTCGTGCAAATGATTATCTTTGCGAGAAAATTAACACTCAAATGCTTATGAAACACATTCGGATACCTCTTTTCGTATGGTTCTCAATCGTGCTGCTGATCGCAGTTGCGCCCGTCTCATTGTCGGCGCAGGAATCGTTTATTCAGAAGATCGAAAAAAATAAGTCCGTCAGCGGAATAAAGTCGCTCGACACCAGCCGCTTCCCGGAAAAGTATGTAATGTACCTGACTCAGCCGCTGGATCATCGACATCCCGAAAAGGGAAGTTTCCGCCAGCGTGTGATTGTGGGACACGTCGGTTATGACCGTCCCACAGTGATTGTCACTGAAGGATATGGGGCAGGGTATGCTTTGCGCCCCACTTATCGGGAAGAACTTTCTGAATTGTTCGATGCCAATATGATCTTTGTGGAGCATCGCTACTTTCTCGAATCCACTCCCGAACCGTGCGACTGGCAATACCTGACCGCAGAGAATTCTGCCGAGGATTTGCATGCCGTGACAACCGCTTTCAAGACTTTATATCCTGGCAAATGGATCAGTACGGGGATCAGCAAGGGTGGGCAGACCTCCTTATTATACCGTGTTTTCTTCCCCGACGATGTGGATGTTTCCGTGCCTTATGTTGCTCCTCTTTGTTATGCGCGTGAAGACGGTCGGCACGAACCTTTCCTCCGCCGGGTAGGTACGGAAGCCGATAGGAAAAAAATAGAAGATTTCCAGTTGGAAGTATTGAAGCGAAAGGCTCGTTTGTTGCCCCGTTTTGAAAAAATGTGTACTGAAAAGAACTATACATTCCGCGCTCCTCTGGAAGAAATATACGATTTCTGTGTGCTGGAATATTCTTTCTCTATCTGGCAATGGGGAACGGATATCCGTAGTATACCGGAAATCTCGGCTTCTGACGATACACTGCTGGATCATTTGCTGGCAATCAGCGGACCTTCTTATTTTATAGTAGACAGCCCGACTCTTTCTTTCTTCGTGCAGGCTGCCCGCGAATTGGGGTATTATGGATACGATATCGCTCCTTTTAAACCTTACCTTTCTATAAAGACCAGCAAGGATTATCTGAGAAGACTGATGTTGCCGGAAGATATGCGGAAGATGAAATTCGATAAGACATTGAGCAATAAGATTGTGCGGTTCTTGAAGAAGAACGATCCGAAGATGATTTTTATCTATGGTCAGAATGATCCCTGGACAGCTGCCGGAGTAACATGAAGAATAAAAAGTATATTCATGTTTTTGTAGAGCCGGGAGGCAGTCATCTTGCACGCATCGGTACAATGTCCGAAGATCAGAAGCAGAAAGTGATGTCTCTTCTTAGAGGGTGGCTTGAAGAATGACGAAACGAGAAACGGTGAACAACCTGTAATATATGAACAGGCGGTTCACCGTTTTATTCTTCTGCAAGCCGATATTACATGTATCGGGCTGCTTGATTTAGGAATCTACCGATTCGAATAGCGGTTTCAGTAATTCCGGTATTTCCACTTTTTCAAGTGCTAATTGTCGGACTAGTTTTTTACCGCTCTGACTGAGATGGAACTGCATCAGTCTTCGGTCCTCTTCTCCGAGTGTTCTGACAATCAGTTCTTTTTCTTCCAGAATCCGGAGCATCTTTGAAGCGTGAGAGGGTGTCAGCTCCGTTCGTTTGGACAGGCTCGTGGCCGGCATATTATTGGGCGAGGCTTCTTGCAGGGCACATAATATCATCGCTTCATTTAATGATACCTGATACACTTTTTCAAATGCATCTTCAAATCTTGCCATTGCTTTGAATACATCGCGCATTACACATATTGTCTTCATATGCTACTTGTTTTTTTGTTTGTTCTTTTTCTATATAAACAGGTTGATATTTGCATTATCCGCCCGTTCCATGTATGTTGCTACTCCGCCTATTGTCACTTCGTCCAGAAGTTCTTCCTGTTTCACTCCCATGACGTCCATGGACATTTGGCAGGCGATAAATTCCACACCGTTCTCCAGAGCTTGTTGGCGTAAGGACTCCAGAGAGTCGATGCCTTTCCGATTCATGATGTACCGCATCATTTTTCCTCCTATTCCTCCCATGCTCATTTTAGAGAGTTTCAACTTTCGGGAGCTGGAAGGGAGCATCATGCCGAACATTTTTCCAAAGATATCTTTTTCGACGTTCGGCTTATGCAGCTTCTTGATAACGTTCAGTCCCCAGAAGGTGAAAAAGATCGTTACCTTTTGTCCGGTGGCAGCTGCGCCATTAGCGAGCACAAAGGTAGCTAAAGCTTTGTCTAAATCATCACTGAACATGATGAAAGTTTTTCCTTTGCCTTCACAGGAGGTAACAATATTGCAGGATTTAGGTTCGCCCTTTTCGATCACTACTACAGATTTTCCTCCTGCTGTTTCTTTGGAAATCAACTGATTTCCTGTCGAGTTGCACCATGCGGCAGCATCACGCGGGAATCCCGGATCGGTTGAGGTAATTTCTACCCGGTCGCCGGAAACCAACGAATCCATTGTCTTTTTCATTTTCAGAATCGGCCCCGGACATTGCAGTCCGCAAGCGTCTACACGGATTGTCTTCACTGCTTCAACTGGTGAAACTGTCTTTTGAGGTTGCGCATCTGCCGGCTGTTGTATGTTTGCGTTCGGTTGTGCAGGTACTTCGTTCTCACTTTCTTCTCTCAGGATGATGGGTGCTGCGGCAGCGTGGTATGTTTTCAATCCTCCGGAAAGGTTGCGTACCTTTTCAAATCCATGCTGTACCAGAATGCGATAAGCAAGGTATCCTCTGAGTCCGACGGCACAGAATGTATAGATCATCTTGTCTTTCGGCAGTTCATCCAGCCGGTCACGCAGTTCGTCCAGCGGAATGTTCACTGCACCTGGCAGTGTATTGAGCGAGAATTCGTCAGGAGTACGTACATCCAGCAGGAAATTGTTTTCCATCTCGATATCCCTCAACTGTCTCCAATAGACGGGTTGTACTTTCCCAGTTATGATGTTTTCGGCTACGTATCCTGCAACGGCTACCGGATCTTTGGCAGAAGAGAACGGAGGGGCGTAAGCCTGCTCCACTTTCATCAGATCATAGATCGTACCTTCATGCTTGATGACAAGCGCGATTTCGTCAATGCGTTTGTCTACACCGTCATAGCCGACGATCTGTCCGCCGTACAGTTTACCTGTCTTCGGGTCGAAAGTGATTTTAATACTCATCGGCATGGCATCCGGGTAATATCCTGCGTGAGAGGACGGATGGATGGTCGAAGACATATAATTGATTTCTGCCTGCCGCAATCGTTTGCCGGGTAATCCGGTAGAAGCAACAGTCATGTCGAATACTTTTGCAATGGAAGTTCCGATGGCTCCTTCATAAGGGATGTGTGCTCCCTGAATGTTGTCTGCGACAATTCGTCCCTGACGATTGGCGGGACCAGCAAGGTAATTGAGCCACGGTTTTCCGGTGATCGGGTGGCGGAATTCGATAGCGTCACCGATGGCGTAAATCGATTCGTCCGACGTTTGCAGGTAGTCGTTGACGGCGATTCCTCCGGCTTCGCCGATCTTCAGTTCTGCGGCACGTGCCAGTGTCGTTTCCGGACGTACGCCGATGGAAAGTATAACGATGTCGGCAGAGATGGACTGTCCGTTCTTGAAGATGACTTTCAATCCTTTTCCGTCTCTTTCAAAAGAGGCTACTGCCTGCTCCAGATACAGGTTCACTCCTTTGTCCATCAAATGCTGGTGTACAAGGGATGCCATGGAGAAGTCGATGGGAGCCATCACTTGATTGCCCATTTCCACAATAGAAACTTTAGCTCCTTGTGCGTGCAGGTTCTCTGCCATTTCCAGCCCGATAAATCCGGCTCCGATGACAACAGCCTTTCGGGGAGCATGACTGTTGATATATTCTTTGATTCGGTCTGTGTCGGCTACATTCCTGAGTGTGAAGATTCCGTTCAGGTCGATTCCCGGCAGGGGAGGACGTACAGGGGAGGCTCCGGTCGATATCAGTAATTTGTCGTAGCTTTCCTCGTAAGTGTCTCCGCTACTTTGTCTTACCGTTACTGTTTTTCTCTTCCGGTCGATGAAGATTACTTCATTTTCAGTTCGTACGTCTACACGAAAGCGCGTAGAAAATGCTTCGGGCGTCTGTACAAACAGTTTTTCCCGTTCTTTGATCACGCCTCCGATGTAATACGGCAGTCCGCAATTGGCATAAGAGATATACTTTCCTTTTTCTAAAAGGATGATTTCAGCTGCTTCGTTTGTGCGTCTGATCCGGGCAGCAGTGGTAGCTCCTCCGGCAACGCCTCCAATAATAATGATCTTCATAAGTTTGTTGCGTAAATAGTTTCCTATGGAAATAACAATAAAGTAGGGAGAATTGTTCTCGGATCATAGAAAAAAGACTTATATTTGCGCACCCTGTTTGTCTTTCTTCATTTTTTATAAATTAATTATGAGTAAAATTCTTATCATTGACGATGAGGTTCAGATTCGTAGCCTGTTGGCTCGTATGCTCGGACTGGAGGGTTATGAGGTGTGTCAGGCAGGTGATTGCAAGGCAGCTATCAGGCAGTTGGAAATTCAACAGCCGGATGTGGCTTTGTGTGATGTCTTTCTTCCCGATGGAAACGGGGTCGATCTGGTGTTGAACATTAAAAAGACAGCTCCGAATGTGGAAGTCATTCTTCTTACCGCTCACGGTAATATACCCGACGGAGTGCAGGCAATCAAGAACGGTGCATTTGATTATATAACCAAAGGGGACGATAATAATAAGATTATCCCTCTGATCAGTCGTGCCGTTGAGAAGGCTAAGATGAATGTCCGGTTAGAGAAACTGGAAAAGAAAGTCAGTCAGCTATATTCTTTTGATTCCATTCTGGGAGAATCGAAAGTGCTGAAAGAAGCTGTTATGCTGGCACAGAAGGTTTCGGTGACTGATGTTCCGGTGTTGTTGACCGGAGAAACGGGGACCGGAAAAGAAGTATTTGCACAAGCCATACATTATAATAGTAAGCGGAGCAAACAGAGCTTTGTTGCCGTGAACTGTTCGTCTTTCAGTAAGGAACTGCTGGAGAGTGAAATGTTCGGGCATAAAGCCGGGTCCTTCACCGGAGCTTTGAAGGACAAGAAAGGACTCTTCGAAGAAGCCAACAACGGTACGATCTTTTTGGATGAAATCGGAGAAATGGCTTTTGAACTACAGGCCAAATTGCTGCGTATTCTCGAAACAGGCGAATATATAAAGATAGGAGATACGAAACCGACGCACGTGAATGTTCGTATTATTGCTGCTACCAACCGCAATCTGACAGAGGAAATCAAAGCGGGACGTTTCCGTGAAGACCTGTTTTATCGTCTTTCGGTATTTCAGGTACATCTGCCGGCACTTCGCGAACGTACCGGTGATATCAGAATTCTTGCCACTGCCTTTGCAAAGAGCTTTTCCGAGAAACTTTCGTATACGGTCAATGAGATGACTCCTGCTTTTCTTCATGCGTTGGAACAGCAACCCTGGAAAGGAAATATCCGTGAATTGCGGAATGTGATAGAACGGAGTCTGATTGTCTGCGAAGGCGGGCATCTGGATGTGTGCGATCTTCCGTTGGAGATTCAGAATACTCATTATGAATGTTCGGATGATAATATCGGTAGTTTTGAACTGGCTGCTATGGAACGAAGGCATATTGCCCGCGTCCTGGAATATACGAAAGGCAACAAGACGGAAACTGCCCGCTTGCTGAAGATCGGTCTTACCACTTTGTAACGGTATGCAGGCCCACGTGGTCAGCGACGGCACGGGCTACAGGAAGATAGAGGAATACAAAATATAATAATATGACTATCTGATTTCTTTTTTAGGGGTATATGAGCGATTAATCGTTCATATACTGATCTGTAATGTGAAAAAGAAATAGAAGATATGAATATTTGGAAGACTACACTGTTACTTGTTTTATTATTTACTGGTATCACCGTTCATGCACAAAAAGTAAAAATTTCATTGAATAGTGATGGAAATCTGACGATATGGAAAGTGAAAGCTCAGGCAGAAATTGAGCATCCTTTTGATATGATGACTACCCGATATGACACGAGGGATTGGGTCAAAGCAACTGTGCCGGGAACGGTGTTTGGTTCGTATGTATTAGAAGGACTGGAGCCTGATCCGAATTTTGCTGATAATGCGTATAAAGTCGATAAAGCAAAATATGACCGTAACTTCTGGTATCGTACAGAGTTTAATTCGCCGGAGGTGGAAAACGGAGAAAGGGTATGGCTAAATTTTGAAGGGGTTAACCGTAAAGGAGAAATATTTTTTAATGGGACGCGTCTCGGATTGCTTGATGGATTTATGCATCGGGGGAATTTCGATATAACCGATTTGCTGTCAAAAAACGGTAAGAATGTGCTTGCCGTCCTTGTGCATTGGGTAGGCACTCCGGTTCCCAATTATGCAAGTCCTACTTATATGTCATGTGCCGGCTGGGATTGGATGCCTTATGTTCCCGGTCTTTTGACTGGTATTACTGACGACGTCTATTTGACAAAAACCGGCGAAGTGTCTATCGTCGATCCTTGGATACGTTCGAAAGTTCCTTCTAAAAACAAAGCGGTTTTAAGCTTGCAGTTGGAACTACGGAATCATACAGATATAGAGCAGAAAGGAGTGTTGAAAGGTATCATTCAGCCGGGCAACATTGAATTTACCGAAGATTTGGTAATTGAGGCAGGCAAACAGCGGACTTTTCTTCTGGATGATAGCAAGTTCAGTCAATTTATAATTCAGAATCCTGCTTTGTGGTGGCCTAATGGTTACGGACAGCCGAATCTTTATACCTGCGAACTGACTTATATGGTGAATGGTAAGGCTTCTGATAAACAGAATATTACATTTGGTATTCGTGAATACGGTTCCGAGCTGGTTGACGGTGTGCTTCATCTTAAAATAAATGGTGAACCTGTTTATGTAAAAGGAGGAAACTGGGGAATGAGCGAATATATGTTGCGTTGTCGGGGTGAAGAATATGATCTTAAATTGAAACTTCACAATGAGATGCATTTTAATATGATACGCAATTGGATCGGTTCGGTTACGGATGATGAGTTTTATGAAGCTTGCGATAAATACGGCATTATGGTGTGGGACGACTTCTGGTTAAATTCAAATTCGAATCTTCCGGATGATGTTTTTGCTTTCAATATGAATGCAGTGGAAAAGATCAAGCGTTTGCGTAATCATGCTTGTATTGCAGTGTGGTGTGGTGATAATGAGGGGTATCCGTTACCGCCTCTTAATAAGTGGCTGGAGGAAGACGTTAGAACATACGATGGGGGTGATCGGGCCTATCATGCCAATTCCCATAGTGACGGCCTTTCCGGGAGTGGACCTTGGACTAACTCTCATCCTAACTGGTATTTTACCAAAGCCCCTTATGGATATGGTGCCAATATAACCAAAGGATGGGGATTCCGTACAGAAATAGGTACAGCTGTCTTTACTACTTTCGATAGCTTTAAGAAATTTGTGCCCGAAAAAGATTGGTGGCCACGTAATGAAATGTGGGACAAGCATTTCTTTGGCAATTCGGCGGGGAACGCCAGTCCCGACAAATATTTCTCTACCGTAGAGTTCAATTATGGTAAAGCGAAAGGTATTGAAGATTTTTGCCGGAAAGCTCAATTAGTGAATGTTGAGGTGAATAAAGCGATGTACGAAGGCTTTCAACATCATATTTGGGAAGATGCTTCCGGCATATTGACTTGGATGGGGCAGTCGGCTTATCCTTCATTGGTATGGCAAACCTATGATTATTATTATGACTTGACGGGGGCTTACTGGGGAATCAGAAAGGCGTGTGAACCGGTTCATATTCAGTGGAGTTATGCTGATAATAGTGTAAAAGTGATCAATACCACTTTGAAAGAGCAGAAAGGACTTACGGCTACAGGTAAAGTCTATAATCTGGATGGGAAAGAAATGGGGCGTTATAGCCAGTCTGTAGTTTTGGATGCCGCCGCTAATAAGGATTCCTATTGTTTCCATCTGAATTTTACAACAGACAACCTTGCTTTCGGTAAGAAAGCGGTTGCTTCCTCCATTTCGGCAGATGCCGGAGAGCCAAGTGCCGCGATTGATGCCAGTGATGGCAGTCGTTGGGCGAGTGAACCCCGTGATGAAGAATGGATTTATGTTGATCTGGGTGAACCTACTGAAATAGCCTCTGTCATATTGAACTGGGAGGCTGCTCATGCAAAAGCTTATAAACTGTTGATTTCGGATGATGCAATAAACTGGAAAGAAATTTATATCAATGAGGACTCTAAAGGCGGTGTCGAAGAGATTAAGATAAAACCTGTTTGTACTCGTTATGTGAAAATGCAAGGGTTGAAACAGGCTACTATGTGGGGATATTCACTTTATGAATTTGAATTATATGGTAGAAAAAAGAAGCCAACGGATTTGACTCCTGTGCATTTCATCAAGTTGGAACTGAACGATGAAAACGGGCAACTGCTTTCTGATAACTTTTATTGGCGTTCCAATAAACCGGGAGATTATAAAGCATTGAATAATTTGCCGAAAGCCAAATTGCGCACAACATCAAGCTTAGTGGATAGTAATGGTAAGAAAGTGATTAAAGCAAAGATCGAAAATGTGGGATCATCAGTCGCTTTTGCTGTTCACGTACAGGCTATTCGCTCTTCTGATGGTGAGCGTATATTACCTGCTTTGATGAACGATAATTATTTCACATTGTTGAAAGGAGAGTCTAAAGATATTGAAATAGAATTTGATTCGGATTTGTTGCCTGATGGTAATTATAGTTTAAGTGTGATTCCTTATAATAAATAATATCGGGCGGACATTTCTTTAAATGAGGTAAACACGGTTGTAGCAACATCGGTTTTATGACTTGGTTTTACCAGTCTTTGTGTTTGTCTATGATTTTTCAAATGTAGTCGTGATTCATCATAAACTTTAAGAAAAGTTTATTGATGAATCCGCTACATTAAAATGCCTCATAGAATTGTGAGGATGCCGGCAGTGACGGGAGTATATTATGATAATGCCGCAATGCCTGTCCCTATCAGGTTTGCGTTATTCATACTTTTTATATCCACTTCAATATCTTTCAGGCCGAATAATTGAAGGAGTTCTCTCAGTTTTTCCATAACGAGAATGTTATAGTTTTTATCCTTCCTGTTTTCACTCCAGAAAAGGCTGCCTTCGGCTACCAGGCAAACCTTTCGTATATCCTTATTATAGGATTTCAGTAACATGATAAGCCCCGTAAGTGAGGCGGCAACCAATTGTGCGGATCTGCCATAAATCCATTGTGCTACCTGTACATATACATCCTTGTAGATGTCCGGGTAATTCATAATGGAAGTCAGTTTCTGTGCGTCGAATTTCTCTTCGAACTCTTCCAGCGGAAAGGCTGTTTTCAGTATGTCTCCCAGATACATACCGGATACCGCTTTCTCAAAACGTTGCTTTCCCGGATTACCGGAAATAGCGTCAACGGTATCATCTACCGCAGTCAGAAAGGGCGGATGGAAATTGCCTGATTCCAAATTGACAGGAATCAATCCATGTGCATTGCATGACTGATCCAGTTTTTCAATTTTATCGGCAGGGATAAAAGTTGCCATATTGGTTCCTGTCCCTACGATATATGCATCATAACTATTATCTGTGAGACCGGCGAATAAACTGGCTATAGTATCGTTTACTACCTTGATGCCTGTAAACTTAATTTTGTTTCTTTCATTCAGATAGTCGAGTAAAGGTTTTCCGATAAATTCTCCAACCATTTCTTTAATATCTACTCCTTTTGTCCAGCGTAACAGTTTGGCGTCTCCACCCGGTACGGACTCGGCCGGATAAGAAAAACAATAACCGATAGGCATTTCTTCCTCACGTTTGATTCCTATAATCATATCGGCGAGTTCTTTGAATAACTCTTCGCGGGTATATCCGACGGACTTCATAATTGACATGTCTTTTTTCCAGCCATTGTTCGGGTGAACGGTTGGTGTTGCTTTGTCGAAATCTACGATTGCCACCCGATAATTGGTTCCTCCCAGGTCAAGTACCAGTGACTTTCCTTTAATATGGGTTGTTTTTGGAGCAATGAAAGTAGGAATGCATTGTATCTCTGCATTTTCCGTTTTTAACCCTTCTTCTGTTTTATCCCGAAATGAGCATACAATCGCTTTGAGCTGTTCATTATCTAACTTAAAAATGTTTTTTTCCATGACATTGACTTTTTATAGTATAAAATATCCTTGTCTTTGAATAACAACTGAAGGTGGATTTTGCTCGGGAATGCCCAATCTTTATTTGCCTGTATCTATAATTATGTATTTGTTTTTTCAATTAATAAAAACTATATTTGTTTGAAAAATAATTTGATACATGAAAGAGCGGTCTCCAGTTAAAAAGAATATACTAAAATTGATTCCTTTTATAGAGATTATTGCAGGAATCATTTTTCTCTGTTTGGAGATTCATGACTATCGTACTTTGTATTCTATGGCCGAAGCTGATGCAATGTATGGG
>OGZA01001664.1_pt1 | contig 14649 bp, 14 predicted proteins | sample 1576591 | NCBI WGS metagenome assembly OGZA01 (sample SAMEA3541565, study PRJEB24748) | human gut metagenome | biome: human gut; feature: human-associated habitat; material: faeces | place: China | collected 2012
AGGCGCACAGGGGCTCATACAGGGCGTCCTGCTTGTTGCCGAAGCCGCCGCCGATATAGGGCTTCACCACCCGGATATCGCTCCAGGGGCGGCCCAGGGCCTGGCCCACCACCCGGCGGATGATGTGGGGGATCTGGGTGGAGGCCACCACGGTGATCCGGCCGTTTTCCTCATAGGCGAAGCACCCGTGATTCTCAATGTGGCAGTGCTGCACCGTGGGGGTATCGTACCAGCCCTCTACCTTGATGAGGCCCGGCTCCTGAATGGCGGCCTGATAGTCGCCCTTCTTCATGTCGGTGTGCTTGAGGATGTTGTTGGGAAAGGCCTCGTGGAGCTGGGGTGCGCCGGGCTTCATGGCCTCCTGCGCGTCCAGCACCAGGGGAAGCTCCTCATACTCCACCTGCAAAGCCCGGACGCCCTGCATGGCGGCCACCTCGTTTTCCGCGATGACCACGGCCACGTCGTCGCCGTAGTAGCGGACGTGCCGGTTCAGAAGATGCCGGTCCGCCACGTCCTGGTGTCCCGGGTCCATGGACCAGGGGTGACCGGCGGTGGGGAAGGGATGCTCCGGCACGTCGAAGCAGGTCAGGACCTTTACCACGCCGGGGATCGCCTCCGCAGCGGACTTATCCACAGACTTCACGAAGCCGTGGGCAATGGTGGAGTGCCTGATGCGCACATACAGCGCGTCCCGGGGCATCAGATCCTCGTAATATTTGGTGCGTCCGGTGGCCTTGTCAAAGGCGTCCACCCGGACCTCCCGTTTTCCAACCTCAGCCATGAATGGTGTCCTCCTCAGCAAAATAAGAAGCCGCGATATCTGGCATAAGCCCTCGTAATTCTTCTTTGTTAAATTGTATCATAGCATATCCCGCCGGATTTGAAAAGCGGTTTTCGTGATTTTAGTTGGAGAATAGCGCCATGACAGAAAAAGCCCCGGCGGAGCTTGTCCGCCGGGGCAGGGGAGATGCGGTGTCAGCGAAAGGAGATCGCTCAGATGGCCTTGCGCTTCTTGGAGGTGACCACCACGGCAGCGCCGGCTGCCATGACCGCCACCAGGCCGTACACCACCACGCCGGTATCGGCGGTCTTGGGGCTTTCGGGCTTGGTGGGAGTAGTGGGCTCCTCGGCGGGCAGGGTGATGGTGATGCGGCCCTGGGGCTGGGCATACTGTTCACCCACCACGCCCTTGAGCTCGGTGGTGATGTAGTCCATCAGCACCTCGTCCAGAGGCAGACCGGTGTCGAACTGGCTGGAGGCGGCAGCGAAGGCATAGTAGGTGTCGCCGCCGGCGGCGCAGAAGTTGTTGGTGACCACGGCATAGGTCTTGTTGGGGTCAAAGGCCTTGCCGTTGACGCTGTTGATGGTGACGCGGTTGATGGAAGCGGGACCATAGTAGGTGGCCTTACCGCTGCCGCTGGGATAGGGAGTGGTCTGCGGATCGTATTTCTTGGTGGCGTCAATGGAGATGTTCATGCCGGCGATCTGGGGGAAGCCGCCCAGGGAGTCGGGCAGGGCAAAGGTAGAAGCCTCCAGGGCCTCCAGCAGCTCGGCGCCGGTGACATACACCACAGCCACGGTATTGCCGAAGGGCAGCACGGTGTTCACGTCCAGCTTGGAGATGTCGCCCTTGTGGATCCAGGCCCGGATGCCGCCGCCGTTGGTGATGGCCACCACGTTCTCGGCGGGAACGGTGAGCTCAGCGTCCTTGCGGATGGCCCACAGCATGGAGTCGGTGATCAGGTCGCCCAGGTTGGTCTCCTGGGTGCGGTTGCCGGGATCCTTGTCGCCGTTGAGCTCCACGTCGGTTCTGGCAAAAACCTTGCCGTACTCGGCGTTGATGTCGCTGATGATCTTGTCGGCGGCAGCCTTCACGGCGGCGTCCTCCTTGGTGTAGGCGGACAGGTCGATGAGGCCGTTGCTCTCGATGCTCTTGGTGGCGTTGTCAATGACGATGGCGCCCACATAGGCAAGGCCCGTGCCGGTGGACTGGACCATGCTGTTGTCCTTGCTGGCGGTCATCACCGTGTGGGAGTGGCCGTCGATGAACAGGTCGATGCCCTTGACGTTCTGCATCACATTATAGGAGCAGTTGGGCTCGGAGGACTTATCCACGCCCAGGTGGCCCAGAGCGATGACGATATCGGCATTCCCCTCGCTGCGGGCCATGTCCACATCCTCCTGGGTGACCTTGTACAGATCCTTGCCGCCGATGAAGCTCAGGCCCTTCATCAGGGCGGGGTTGGCCTTGGTCTGGGTCTCGGGGGTGGCCATGCCCACAATGGCGATGCGGAACAGCTCGGTCTCATAGGTGTCGTCGGCATAGATGGGAGCGGTGCCGCCGGGGGCGAAGATCAGCTCGCCCTCGTCGTCCACCAGGTTGTTGCAGGCGACCATGAAATCGCCCTGGTGCTTTTTCAGGTTCTCCATCAGCTGGGGGAAGCCATAGTCAAACTCGTGGTTGCCCAGGGTGATGACGTCATAGCCCACCAGGGCCATCATGTCCAGGGCGGTTGCGCCCTTGCTGAGGCTGACGTAGGGAGAGCCCTGGCTGTAGTCACCGGCGTCCAGCAGGATCACCTGGTGAGCGCCCTTGTCGTAGCACTCGTCCCGCAGAGCAGCCACCTTGGCGTACTTGTCGATGGCGCCGTGAACGTCGTTGGTGTGCAGGATGACGGTCTTGCCCTCCAGGGACGCGGGCAGCTGGAAGCTGTCGGCATTGTCGCCCCAGGAAGCCGGGACCATCAGCGCCAGCGTCATGACCAGCGCCAGCAGAGTCGCTAAGAATTTCCGCATGGTATCTTTCCTCCTTCATTTTCAGAGCGCAGTATGCGTTCTGTGGTACTTCTATCATACATGATTTTTCCGGAAAAGGAAATTCTTTTTCCTTCTGCAAGGTATACAAAAATATTCCCCCTTTTTTGTTGGATTTTCTCAGGGAAAAACCGGGAAAAACAGTATGTTTTTCTGCCCGTTCCGTGGTATAATAAAAAATCAAGCCATATGATCCGGAAAAGGAGGGCATTTCCATGAAATATCTGTTTCGCGGGGGCACGGTGGTGTCCGGACGGGGGACCCGCCGGGCGGACGTGCTGGTGGAGGACGAGAAGATTCTCCGGGTGGCCCGCAGCATCACCGCGCCGGAGGCCGCCGTCATCGACGTGGAGGGGCAGCTTCTGCTGCCGGGCTTCATCGACGCCCACACCCACTTCGACCTGGACGTGTGCAGCACCACCACGGTGGACGACTTTTTCTCCGGCAGCCGGGCGGCTCTGCGGGGCGGCACCACCACGGTGGTGGACTTCGCCTGCCCCAACAAGGGCGAGACTCTGCACCAGGGGCTGGAGCTGTGGCACAAGAAGGCCGACGGCAATTGCTGCTGTGACTACGGCTTCCATATGACCATCGACGACTGGAATCCCGGCATCGAGGCGGAGATCGACGATATGTACGCCGCCGGTATCTCCTCCTTCAAAATGTACATGACCTATCCCGCCATGATGATCGGCGACGAGGCCATGTATCACGCCCTGAAGAAGCTGAAGGAAAAGGGCGGCATCTGCGGCGTGCACTGTGAAAACAGCGGCGTCATCGACGCGCTGATCGCCGAAAAGAAGGCCGCGGGGGAGATGGGCGTGGGCTCCCATCCCCGGACCCGGCCCGATTTCCTGGAGGCGGAGGCCGTGTCCCGGCTGCTGCGCATCGCTCAGGCGGTGGATATCCCGGTGGTCATCGTGCATCTGACCAATGCCGCCGCCCTGCGGGAGGTGGAGGCCGCCCGCAAACGGGGCCAGCGGGTGTATGTGGAGACCTGCCCCCAGTATCTGGTGCTGGACGACAGCGTGTATGACGCGCCGGAGTATTCCATGGCCGCCCGGTATGTCTGCGCCCCGCCCATCCGGAAGGAGCGGGACCAGCAGGCCCTTTGGACGGCCCTGCGCAAGGGAGAAATCCAGACCGTGTCCACGGACCACTGCAGCTTCACCCTGGAGCAGAAGGACGCCGGACGCGGGGACTTTACCAGGATCCCCGGCGGTCTGCCGGGGGTGGAGAACCGGGGCGAGCTGCTGTATACCTACGGCGTTACCACCCGGAAGATCAGCCTGGCCACCATGTGCCGGGTGCTGGCGGAAAACCCCGCCAAGCTCTACGGGATGTTCCCCCGGAAGGGCGTGCTCCAGGACGGGGCCGACGCGGACATCGTGGTATACGATCCCCAGGCGGACCATGTGCTCCGGGCGGAGGATATGGCCAGCCTGGCCGGTTATTCCCCCTATGAGGGCTTCCCCATCCGGGGCGGCATCCGCCAGGTGTGGCTGCGGGGCCGCCTGGCGGTGGAGGACGGCTTCGTTCTGGCCGGGCCTGACGGCAAATATATCCCCCGGGGCAAGTGCAGCCTGTAACCGGGAAATGAGAAAGAAGGCAGCCGTATGAGCGTTCTGTATTGTCAGTCCCCGGCGCTGTTCTGGTGCGCCCTGGCGCTGATCGTGTGCTTCTTTGTGCGCCGGGGAGCCCACCGGGTCCGGGCGGTGCTGGACCTGGTGCTGGGGCTTCTGTGCATCGTGGGCGGCGTGGCCCTGTACTATCTGGGCATGTACAACGACGCATTTACCATCCGGGATTTCTGGCACATCCGCACCGCAGGCTGGATCGGCCTGGCGGTGGTCGTGCTGGTGACGGCGTGGCAGGTCATCAAGGCCACCCGCCGCATCGTGTCGGCCCGCCGGGCCGCCCGCCAGGCGGAGCGGGACGAAAAGACCCGGCAGAAGGAACTGGAGGAGGCCAGGACCCGGGCCTATGCCGCCGGGCAGGAGGACGCCAAGGCCGCCAGCCGTGTGGCCGAAAACGCCTCCGCCGCCGCCGACAGCCGGGAAAACCCCTGACAGCCCGTTTCCATGAACAAAAAAAGTGCCCCCGGCGGGGGCACTTTTTTGTTCCGTATCAATCGCTCCGTGAGCACTTCTCCGCGTCGATGGCCAGCACCACCATCAGGGCATACAGGGCGTCCCCCGGGTCCGCCACGTCGATGGTATAGGTATCCGTCCAGTTAAACAGCTCCTTGCTGATGGCGGCCACCGTCCGGGGCCCGTCCTGGATGGTATAGTCCCACTCCATGAAGCTGCCCTCCACCGTCCAGCCGCAGAAATCCATGGTGAAGGACGGGTGGAAAAACGTAAACTCCTTGCGGATGGTGCCGATGCACCGCTCCCCCACATACAGGTCGAATTTCGGCAGAAACGTCAGCACCTGCTGCTTTACTGTGGCAATGTGCTCCCCATAGGGGTCCAGAATGTGCAGGCAATGACCCCAGGAGAGCTTTCCCTCCACGGTATAGGCCACATCGCCGCCCTCATAATAGATGTCATAGCTGTCGAACCATGAGAAAAACCGCTGCTTGAAATACAGCTTCATCGGATGCACCTCCCTTTTTCCCCAGTATACCGGATTTGCACCCGGCGCGCAAGAGAAATTCTTCTTTACAAAATAGAAAGTATGTTCTATAATGATAGAAGTATCTTTGAAGGGAGGGCGATGCCATGCGCGCACGGCCTGTCAGCTGCTGCTTTTCCGGCCACCGTCCGGCCAAGCTCCCCTGGGGGGAAAACGAAGACGATCCCCGGTGCCTGGCCCTGAAGGTCCGGCTTCGGGACGCGCTGGACGCCGCCTATGAGGCAGGATACCGGCACTTCATCTGCGGCATGGCCCAGGGCTGCGACCTGTACTTCTGCGAGCTGGCCCTGGCCCTGCGGCAGGGGCACGGAGACGTCAGCGTGGAGGCGGCCATCCCCTGCCCCACCCAGGCCGACGGCTGGCCCCGGGCCCAGCAGGAGCGCTATCGCCGCCTGGTGGCGGCCTGCGACTACGAGACCCTGGTGCAGTCGTCCTACAGTCCCGGCTGCATGCAGCGGCGCAACCGCTATATGGTGGACCACGCCGCCCTGCTGCTGGCAGTCCACAACGGCCAGCCCGGCGGCACCCGCCGCACCATGGAATACGCCATGCGCCGGGGCCTGCAGATCGTGGACATCCCCCCGGTGATGGAACCGTGACATAATCCCGTCCCCCGCCGCATAGGCTTGTCTCAAAGAGGTGAACGCTTTGAAACAGGCAATTTTGCGGCGGGGGCTGGCGTTTTTGCTGGCGGCGGCAGCCCTGGGAACGGTGCTGGCCGGAGCCGGGGCGGACAGCGCCGCCGCCCTGTGGCAGTCCGTGTCCCGCCGCCCCAATGTATCCCGGGGACTGCTGCGGTGGGAGCTGGGGGACCTTCTGGGGCTGGACGGACTGTCCGCCGCCACGGTGCTGGCCCTGGGCCAGTCGCCGGTGCTGCTGGCGGGCCGGTCCCTGGCGGTGCAGGAGGACGACGCCCCCCAGCCGGACCCGGAACCGGAACCGGAAAACCCCGCCCCCGCTCCGTCGGAGGACCCGGCCCCTCAGCCCGGGGCGGACAACGGTGTCCCGGCCCAGACGGTGGACCCCCGCTCCACCGACGGCTACAGCATCATCAACGGAGTGTACATCAAGAACAAGTCCAGCCGGATCCTGGACCCGGCGGTGCTGGGGGACCGGCAGTTCGTGGCCTGTCCCCAGCAGGGGCCCCAGGTCCTCATCGTCCACAGCCACGCCAGCGAGTCCTATACCATGCCACCGGGGCAGGAGTACGTCCCCTCCGGCACCTTCCGCACGGCGGACCGCTCCTGCAACATGGTGCGGGTGGGGGACGAGCTGGCGGCGGAGCTGTCGTCCTACGGCATCTCCGTGGTCCACGACCGCACCCTCCACGACGGGGAGTCATACAACGACGCCTATGAAAACAGTCTGGCGTCTATCCAGAGCTACCTGGCCAAGTACCCCTCCATCGTCTATGTGCTGGACCTGCACCGGGACGCGGTGCAGGATGCCAACGGCACCCAGTATAAGCTGGTGACGGCGGAGGACCCCGCCGCCGCCCAGGTGAGCCTGATCATGGGCGTGGCCCACGACGGCTGGCAGGACAACCTGCGCCTGGCCATCGCCGTTCAGGAGAAGCTGGAAAGCCAGTCCCCCACCCTGATGCGGCCCATCACCCTGCTGAACTACCGCTATAACCAGTTTGCCGCCCCGGGCAGCCTGCTGGTGGAGGTAGGGGCCGCCGGGAACTCGCTGGATGAGGCCCTCCGGGCCGCCCGGCTGTTTGCCAAAGGCTTCGCCGAGACCATCCTGGGGCGATAAGAAAATACCGTCTGTAATCTCCTCTCGGAAAATTACAGACGGTATTTTTATGATTCGTTATTCCTCCGTGTGGCGGTTCTTTTTGGCCAGCTCCGCGATCTCGCCGAACTTGCCGATGACATAGCCGTAGCTTTTCCGGCCATGGGGCAGCAGACAGCCGCTGCAATCCTTGATGCCGTCGCCGATATACCGGAAATTGCCGCCGCACCGGTCCCCTAAGGCGTACAGGGGACAGTAGCAGAACAGGCAGTTGAAGTCCTCCGGATGGGCGGTTTCGTGGCAGGGGAAAAACTCGCAGGCCGTGTGCTGGAAGAAGGAGTAGCGGCACTCCTCGGGCTTGGTGGACAGGGCTTCACATTTCTCCATGGTGCACCTCCGTAACCGGCTTTCCGGGCCAGTAGATGACATAGCACTCCGCCATCTCGCCCATGTAGAAAAAGACGTTCTCCCCCATTTCGATGTGCTTGCCGAAGGTCAGGTCCGGCACAAACAGCCGCCCGCAGGTGCGCTTGGGCCCCTTGATGGTGTAGCCCTCCGGGTTGGGATTGTCCCGCAGGGCCTCCGCCGCTTCCTGCAAGCCCGGGAAGCGCAGGGTCTTTTCCAGCTGGGCCAGCTGGGTCTCGCCGTTGATATAGACCAGGTGGTCCTGGTCCCGGAACCAATTGATGAGCATATGTCGTCCTCCTGATAGATCATACGGATTCTTGATGGAAATATTGATTCGGCCATCCCGTGTGTGCGGCCATTACCGGAAATCTTCTTGTGGTGTCATTGCGAGGAGGCCCGCAGGGCCGACGTGGCAATCCGTACCCCCCCGCCTTGGCTCTCCCTTCGGGAGAGCTGTCACCGAAGGTGACTGAGAGGGCCCGCAGGGGCGGTGGCTCTGCCCCGCCCGCTATTCCGGCGCTTTCAGGCCGGGCAGAGCCCGGTCTCTACAGGCGTTTACCGGCAAATTTCACATAAGGTAAGGGGGCGGGCGGGAGTGGCTGCTCCTGCCCGCCCCCATGGAAAGCTGCGGCAGTGCCGCGCTCAGGCTTGCAAAAAAACCGCGCCAATAGCTAAATTGGCGCGGCCGGTTTCCCGCGATTGAATCTATCCTCCGCCGTATGGCGCGCAGCGGGGACAGCATGGCGGCAAGCAGGTCTTCTGACTGGCGGATCAGCGGCAGGCGCACGGTCTTCCCGGTTTCCCAGTGACGGACTTTCGTCCCTGTGCGCGGCCTCCCCGTATACAGCGGCGGTACCGTTCAGGATTCTCACCTGATTCACTATTCTCCCGTGCCGCCCACCCGGCGGCGCAGGCACTTGCGCGATGTATTCTCTTTTTCTGCTCATAGTGTACCATCCGGCGGCCCATCTGTCAAGAGGGCAGCGAAATTCACGAAAAAAACTTGCCATGGGCCGGGGAATCGTGTATGATAGAAGAAAAACCGAAGGGAGTCCTCCTCATGACCGCCGAACAACGCCGGAGCCGGATCAGCGCCCGGCTCCATGAAGCCCATCAGCCCATCAGCGCCACCGCCCTGGCCAAGGAGCTTGGCGTCAGCCGCCAGATCATCGTGGGGGATGTGGCCCTGCTGCGTGCCGCGGGCCAGGCCATCACCGCCACCGCCCGGGGCTATGTGATCCCCGACGCCGGGGAGACGGGTCTGCCGCGCCAGGTGGCCTGCCGCCACGACGGCACCGGCACCCGGGACGAGCTCAACGCCATGGTGGACTGCGGCTGCACCGTTGTGGACGTCATCGTGGACCACCCGGTCTATGGCCAGCTGTCCGCCCCGCTGCACCTGCGCAGCCGCCTGGACGTGGAGCAATTCATGGCCCGCATGGAGGGGGCCGCCCCCCTGTCCCAGCTGACAGACGGCATCCATCTGCATAGTCTGTCCTGTCCCGATGAGGTGTCCTATGAGCATCTGAAGGCCCGCCTGCGGGAGCTGGGCTTCCTGGCGGAGTAAAGTTCCGGTTGACAAACGGAAAAGACGTGATAGAATGTTATACAGGTGTCATGACACCTGTATAACATTCTTTTTACATATGCGAGGTCAAAGCTATGGAAGCAGTTCGCAAGTTCCTGGCCCGGAAAAACATTGTCTTCTCGGCCAAGCGGTATTTCATCGACGCCATGGGCGCTATGGCCCAGGGCCTGTTCTGCACCCTGCTGGTGGGCACCATTCTCAACACCCTGGGCCAGCAGCTGCACATCGGATTCCTGACGGAGGTCATCGTCACCCTGGGCAAGGGTGAGGGCGCCGTGGCCTACACCATCGGCGGCCTGTGCTCGGCCATGGTGGGGCCGGGCATGGCGGTGGCCATTGGCCGGGCGCTGGAGGCCCCTCCCCTGGTGCTGTATTCCCTGATTCCCGTGGGCTTCGCCACCAACTATATGGGCGGGGCCGGAGGGCCTCTGGCGGTGCTGTTTGTGGCGATTCTGGCCAGCGAGATCGGCAAGGCCGTCAGCAAGGAGACGAAGATCGACATTCTGGTGACACCTATCGTCACCGCTCTGGCGGGCATCGGCATTGCCGCCCTGATCGCCGCCCCCATCGGCGCGGCGGCCAGCGCCGTGGGCCGGTTCATCATGTGGGCCACGGAGCTGCAGCCCTTCTTCATGGGCATCATCGTGTCTGTGGTCATCGGCGTGGCCCTGACCCTGCCCATCTCCTCCGCCGCCATCTGCGCGGCCCTGGGACTGACGGGCCTGGCCGGCGGCGCCGCCGTGGCAGGCTGCTGCGCCCAGATGATCGGCTTTGCCGTGATGAGCTTCCGGGAAAACCGGTGGGGCGGTCTGGCGGCACAGGGCCTGGGTACCAGTATGCTGCAGATGGGCAACATCGTCCGCAACCCCCGGGTGTGGATCCCGCCCACGCTGGCCTCCGCCATTACGGGGCCTATTGCCACCTGCCTGTTCCGCCTGGAGATGAACGGTGCGGCGGTATCCAGCGGCATGGGCACCTGCGGCCTGGTGGGCCAGATCGGCGTGTATACCGGCTGGGTCAGCGACGTGGCCGCCGGGGTCAAGGCCGGCATCACCGGCATGGACTGGCTGGGCCTGGTGCTGATCTCCTTTGTGCTGCCGGCAGTCCTTACCTGGCTGTTGGCGGTCCCCCTGCGCAAGTGGGGCTGGATCAAGGACGGGGACCTGACCCTGGACCTGTGACGAAAAATGCGCCTCCCAAGGGAGGCGCATTTTTTGACACTATTCGCTTATTTTGTTGACAAACGGACAGTTTCATGCTATACTCAGGACCACTTTTTCAAAAACAGGAGGTCCTATGAACGTTGAATTGATCGTGGATTCCACGGTGGACGTGCCGGAGCACATCCGCAGCCGGTTGACGGTGGTACCTCTGACCATTCACTTTGGCCAGGAGGAGTATCTGGACGGCGTCACCATGGATAAACACCGTTTTTATGAACGTCTGGTGGAAAGCGACGTGCTGCCCACCACCAGCCAGGCCAGCCCCGCCGCCTTTGACCGGGAGTTCCGGCGGGTGCGGCGCAGCGGCGGCAGCGCCGTGGTGCTGACCATCGCTGCCCAGCTCTCCGGCACCTATCAGAGCGCCTGCATCGCCGCGGCGGAGTATGACAACATCTATGTGGTGGACAGCGGCACCGCCGCCATCGGCGCGGGCATTCTGGCGGAGTACGCCCTGGCCTGTCTGGACCGGGGCATGGACGCCGCCGGGCTGGCCCAGGCCCTGGAGCAGAAGCGGCAGGACGTGTGCGTCCTGGCCCTGGTGGACACCCTGGAGTATCTGAAGCGGGGCGGCCGCATCTCCAAAACCACCGCCCTGGCCGGGGGACTGCTGAACATCAAGCCGGTGCTGACCATCGAAAACGGCGAAATCCTTCTGGTGGGCAAGGCCCGGGGCTCCCGCCAGGGCAACAACCTGCTGGTGGAAAAAATCCGTGCCTGCGGCGGCATCGACTTTTCCCTGCCCATCCTCCTGGGCTACACGGGGCTGACGGACGTGTTCCTGAAAAAATACGTGGAGGACAGCCGGGCCCTGTGGGAAAACGGAACAGACCGGCTGGATTCCACCCTCATCGGCGGCGTCATCGGCACCCACGCCGGGCCCGGGGCCGTGGCGGTGGCCTTTTTCCGCAAGAAATAAGTTCCCCCCGGGACGTCCCGGCTTTGTCCCGGGTCAAAGGGCTTGCAAACCGGGGTGTCCCGGGGTACAATGGAACAGGAAAGGGGTGATCGGTATGCAGCCGGGAATCATAGAGCTGGACCTGCATGGGAAAAACGCGTACCAGGCCCGGGTGGCCATTGACGCCGCCCTGCGCCGGGCCAGCGGCGGGGTGTACCGCCTGCGGCTGATTCACGGATACCACGGCGGAACGGCCCTGCGGGACCTGTGCCGGGAATACGCCGGACACCCCCGGGTGCTGCGGCTGGTCGCCAGCCCCGGGTCCACGGACCTGGTGCTGCGGGAATTTTAATACTGATTCTTGATTAAAAAATTTAATCAAGAATCCCGTGCGCCGGGCGCACACACAGCGTGTGAAAACACGCTGTGACGTCTCATACAAAACCTGACGCACCTTCGGTGCTATAAAAAGCTTTTCAAGTTTTTTAACAGGTTTTGGTATAAGGAGGGTCTTTATGAAAATCGCACAGATCCAGATGCACGTTTCCGCCGATAAGGCGGAGAACATCCGCCATGCCTGCGAACTGGTGCGCTCCGCCGGGGACATCGACCTGGCGGTGCTGCCGGAAATGTTCTGCTGCCCCTATGACAACGCCTGCTTCCGGGATTACGGCGAGCCCTTTGCCGGGCCCGCCCAGCGGGCCATGTCCCAGCTGGCCCGGGAGCGGGGCATCTATCTGATCGCCGGGTCCCTGCCGGAGCTGGAGGGGCACCGGGTATACAACACCTCCTTTGTCTATGCTCCCGACGGCACCTGCATCGCCCGGCACCGGAAGATCCACCTGTTCGACATCGACGTGGAGGGCGGCCAGCGGTTCATGGAGTCGGAGGTCCTGTCCCCGGGCCGGGAGGTCACCACCTTCGACACCCCCTGGGGGACCATGGGCCTTTGCATCTGCTTCGATATGCGGTTTCAGGAGCTGTGCCGCCTGATGGCCCTGCGGGGCGCCAGGGTGATCTTCGCCCCGGCGGCCTTCAACATGACCACCGGCCCCGCCCACTGGAAAATCCTCTTCCGGCAGAGGGCCGTGGACCAGCAGTGCTTCACCGTGGGCACCTCCCCGGCCCGGGACAAAAGCGCCTCCTATGTGGCCTGGGGACACTCCATTGTCTGCGACCCCTGGAGCCGGGTGATCCGCCAGTGCCCGTCAAGAGAGGCGGTGGCCGTTACGGAGCTGGATCTGTCCATGGTGGACAGCGTCCGGCGGCAGCTGCCCATTCTCTCCGCCCGCCGGGAGGAAGTGTACCGGCTGACGGAGCTGTGATGGCAGACAGTGTTCCGCCAAAACGCAGCAGTGAGGAGGATAAACCATGAGATTGCGCAGAGATAAGTAACAGTTTCCATAAAATTTGAATGGAGGTTACTTAATATGGAAATCAGAGAATACAAAACATACAACGAATCAGAGATTCTGCGCTTATACACGAGTGTTGGCTGGACGGCCTACACCGATCAGCCGGAGGTACTGCGTAAAGGCTTTGAGGGCTCTATGCTGACCCTTGCCGCTTATGAGGGCGATCAGCTTCTTGGCATCATTCGCACCGTGGGCGATGGGCATACCATCGTGTTTGTGCAGGACATATTGGTGTTTCCGGAGCATCAGCGAAAAGGTTTCGGCTCTGCGCTCTTACAAGCCGTTCTGAACCGATACAGCCATGTTCGTCAGATTGAGCTGGCAACGGATCACACGCCGAAAACCATTGCTTTTTATAAGTCAATGGGATTCTATGAATTGTCCGAAATCGGTTGCTGTGGATTTATGAGAGGATAAGAATACCAGCATCTCAATGCCAAAGGCAGTTGCTGGGGGGTATCCGTGCCGCCATCGGCAGCTGAATACAAACGCAAACTAATATTTGCCTTTTCCGGGATTGTGTGGTATGCTGATGCCTGCCGGTCCGTCCGGACACGGCACTATGGGAAAAGAGGGAGAGCGCATATGAAAACCTATCAGGAAATGACCCTTGCGGAACGGCAGGCGGAATACGCCGCCCTGTGCAGGACCCATCAGGAGCAGAAGGCCCTGGGCCTGGACCTGAATATGGCCCGGGGAAAGCCCGGCCGGGAGCAGCTGGATATGGTCATGGAGATGTACAACATTCCCCTGACCGCCGACGACTTCATCACCGACGGCATCGACGCCCGGAACTATGGCTATGTGGCAGGTATTCCCATCGCCCGGAGGCTGTTTGCGGACCTTCTGGGCTGCAAGCCCGGCCAGGTCATCGCCGGAGGCAACTCCTCCCTGGAGATGATGTTCGACGCCGTGTCCAAGGCGTATACCCACGGCCTGCTGCACAGCGAAAAGCCCTGGGGCAAGCTGGACAGGGTGAAGTGGATCTGCCCGGTGCCAGGATACGACCGGCATTTCAAGGTCACGGAATCCTTCGGCATGGAGCTGCTGTCCGTCCCCATGACGGAAACCGGTCCCGACATGGACCGGGTGGAGCAGCTGATCCGGGACCCGGAGGTCCGGGGTATGTGGAACGTGCCCAAATACTCCAACCCCACGGGCATCACCTATTCCCTTGAGACCATCCACCGGCTGGCCGCCATGAAGCCCGCCGCGCCGGACTTTATGCTCATGTGGGACAATGCCTACTGCGTCCACGAGCTGGAGGGGGATTTTGAGCCCTTCCCGGATATTCTGTCCCTGTGCGCGGAGTACGGCAATGGCGACATGGTGTATGAGTTTGCCTCCACCAGCAAGATCACCTTCCCTGGGGCGGGCATCGCCTGCGGGGCCGTCAGCGAGGCCAACGTGGAATACTTCAAGAATCTGCTGAACATCCAGATCATCAGCTACGATAAAATGAACCAGCTGCGCCATGTGCGGTATCTGAAGGACAAGGAGACCACCCTGGCGCTGATGCGGCGTCACGCGGCCATTCTGGGGCCCAAGTTCCGGGCCGTGGAGGACGAGCTGGAGCGCCACCTGGCCCCCTGGGGCATCGCCAGCTGGAGCCACCCCAAGGGCGGCTATTTCGTCAGCCTGGACGCCATGCCCGGCACCGCCAGGCGGGCGCTGGAGCTGTGCCGGGACGCCGGGGTCACCATGACCGCCGCCGGGGCCACCTTCCCCTACGGCGTGGACCCCCAGGACAGCAACATCCGCATTGCCCCCTCCCTGCCGCCGGTCCACGAGCTGGAGCAGGCCATCGCCATTCTGTGCGACTGCCTGCGCATGGCGGCTCTGGAAAAGCTGGGTATCTGAACCCACCATATGCGAAAAACGGCCGCACCCTCCGGTTAATTTAAGTGACGATCGCTAAAAACGACTGTCACT
>OGZA01001673.1_pt1 | contig 14604 bp, 6 predicted proteins | sample 1576591 | NCBI WGS metagenome assembly OGZA01 (sample SAMEA3541565, study PRJEB24748) | human gut metagenome | biome: human gut; feature: human-associated habitat; material: faeces | place: China | collected 2012
GACAAGACCAGATACGAAATCCACGATGCGATCAAAAGGTGTCTGCCCCGATGCGCCGGATGGAAAAGGCTGGAGAAGCAACTGGAAAAACAGGGCATCGGCATCCGTTACAAGTATTGCGGTTCGACTGACCGCAAACAAGGGGTTTTGTTCTCGAAAAACGGCTTCGAGTTCTCCGGATCGAAGATCGACCGGGCTTTCAACTTTACGAAACTCGACAACCGGTTCAACAATATTCAACAACAAACCCAACACCGGGCAACGCTCTTCGGGAACCTCTCGGCGGCGGCAGGCAATTACCGTTCAGCATTTGCAGGGTTGTTCGGCGGTATGGGTAGCAGCGGCACGCGCGAAGAGCCGTCATCGGTAAACCTCGGAAAGGCAGGCGGGATTCCGCTGCCGCCGTCCGATTCGCCTGTCGGAGTGTCCGCCGAGCAGTTGCAGCGCAAGCCGGGAGAAAGTCCCGAAGAGCATATCGCACGAATCACGGCGTTGCTCAACGCCGCGGCCGAAGCGATGGCCATAGCCGCGATGGAACACCGCCGCAAGCTCGAAGAACAGAAAAGAAGAGCCAAAGTAAAATTGTAACCTTAAACCAGGAAAACCATGAACAACGAAAATAAGATCGACCTCTCGATCGAGATGTATGAAGACCTCAAGGAAACGCTCGTCAAGGCCGTCAAAAGCACCAAAGCCGGCGGCGCAGGAAACGCAGGTTTGGAGAATGTACAGCTGGAACGGATCGAACGGCTGATAGAGGCCGCGGAACGCTCGCAAGGGCAGATCGCACAGCAGCTCGAACAACTGCAACGGAATACGGCCTTGTCCGGAGCAAAAACCGAGCAGATGCAGGAATTTACCGACAGATACAACGCGTTGCTGGCGCAGTTAGCGGGGAGACTGGAGGTGATCGACAAGGAGAACAGGCAGACACATACATTGATCGAGCAGGTCGGGCAAGCCGTCGAAGCATTGACAAGGCCCGACGCCCTGCCCGCACAGGAACACCGCCATACCTATACGCTCGACATCAGTTCTTCGAAAACATTTTTGACGATGTTCGTCATGCTGGGATGTATTTTCCTGCAAGGCGCATTCATTTACCGAATCTCAGAGAATAATCGGCTGTTAGCTGCGAACGACCTGAAATACCGCTACGTGAAAATGCGGGGTGAGATCAAGGAAAAGGAGCTAATGGAGTTGGAAACGATATTCAGGGATGAGCAGCACACGGCCATACGCGATACCGTCCGAAACCAAGTTGAACGGTACAAAGAAGCCGTAAGGCGGCGGGCAGAACAACTAGAGCGGGCTGCAAGCAAAGAGCGCAAAGCGAAAAAGCTACTTGATGATGCAGCACAGTTGCGGGGAAAATAATTTATTTTCCCCGCTATAATGATTCGTTAATTTTGATTGACCACCTCCATGTTGTTTTGAAAATCAAGCAGTTGTGTTAATCTTGGATTTGTGGGCGTAAATGGTTTGGAGTCAATAATATAGGGGCGAACTTTTGCGTTTTAAAAATACGCATAAAAAAGCCCCTGTTCTTGAAAAGAACGAGGGGCAAAGGATTTTTTGAGGGGGCTGTGTGGGCCCCGGCATGATTGCCGTCCGCAGGCATCGCCCGTTATTTCAGCTTGCAGAGTTTGCGGTCTGCGTCGGTTGCCTCGCGTATGGAGATTGCAAAGCCTCCGCCGCGCGCCATCTCCACGTCGAGTTCCGTGCGTTGTCCGACCTTCCCGGTGCGGATGACATACGCCTGCGGATTGGTCTGGTAATCGGCATCGGGGGCATCGGCGTAGAGCGTCGCCACGTACTCCTTGCCGGGATCGAGGTAGTCGAACGGGAGCGTCACCGTACGGCGGTTCTCGTCCGTCACGCCGCCCACGAACCACTCGCCCGTGTCTTTGGCCTTGCGCGCCACGACGATGTAGTCGCCCGGTTCAGCCAGCAGGTAGCGGCTCTCTTCCCAGTCGAGTGCGACGTCCTCGATGAAACGGAACGCATCCATGTATTTCTCATAGTGCTCGGGCAGGTCTGCCGCCATCTGCAGCGGCGAGTACATCGTCACGTACAACGCCAGCTGGTTGGCGAGCGTCGCGTTGACGTGCGAGTGGTTGCCGGGGTTGACCTCCGCGACATCCATCACGAAGATGCCGGGCGTGTAGTCCATCGGGCCGCCCTGCAGGCGCGTGAAGGGCAGGATCGTCACATGGTGGGACTTCGAGCCGCCGAACGCCTGGTACTCCGTGCCGCGTGCCGACTCGTTGCCGATCAGGTTGGGGTAGGTGCGGCAGAGGCCCGTCGGGCGCACCGCCTCGTGGGCGTTGACCATGATCTTGTGGTCGGCGGCCCGGCGGACGGCATAGAGGTAGTGGTTGTTCATCCACTGCCCGTAATGGTGCTCGCCGCGGGGCAGGATGTCGCCCACGTATCCGCTCTTGACCGAGTTGTACCCGTATTTGTTCATCAGGCGGTAGGCCGCTTCCAGGTGGCGTTCGTAGTTGCGTACCGAAGCCGACGTTTCGTGGTGCATCATCAGCCGGATGCCTTTCCCGTGCGCATATTCGTTCAGCGCGGCGATGTCGAAATCGGGGTAGGGGGTCACGAAATCGAAGACGTAATCCTTCGTGTGCCCGAACCAGTCCTCCCAGCCGACGTTCCAGCCTTCGACGAGCAGCTGGTCGAACCCGTGTGCCGCCGCGAAGTCGATGTAGCGCTTCACGTTCCCGTTGTTGGCGCCGTGGCGGCCGCTGGGCGTGCATCGGGCGTAATCCGTCACGCCGAGCTGTACCGACGGCACGTCGCGCGTATAGGCCCAGTCGCTCTTGCCGGTGATCATTTCCCACCATACGCCCATGTATTTCACGGGCTTGATCCACGAGGTGTCGTCATAGGCGCACGGCTCGTTGAGGTTCAGGATCAAATGCGAGGCGAGGATGTCGCGGGCGTCGTCCGAGACCGTCACCGTGCGCCACGGGGTATGGCAGGGCGCCTGCATGTAGCCTTTCCACCCCTGTGCGTCGGGCGTAAGGTGCGAGGTGAAGATGAAATTCCGGTCGTCCAGGTCGAGGTGCATGCACGCATAGTCGACCAGCGCCGCTTCGTGGATGTTGATGTAGAGCCCGTCGTCGCTCTTCATCTGCAGGGCCGTCTGTACGCCCGTGGGCGAGAAGGGCGTCTGCGACGAGTTGGGCGTGATGGCGCCGGGCATCAGCTCCCGTATCTGCGAGAGTTTCGACTCCGTGTAGTCGTACTCCTGCGTGTCGTAGTCGCCCGGGATCCAGAACGCCGTGTGGTCGCCCGCCATGGCGAACTGTGTTTTCTCCTCGCCGATGACGAAATAGGTCAGCGACTCCTGTTCGGGGAATTCGTAGCGGAATCCGAGCCCGTCGTCGTAGAGCCGGAAGCGGATCGTCATGTCGCGGCCTGTCGCGGCCTGCCGCAGCGTGACGGCCATTTCGTTATAGCGGTCGCGGATCTCGGCCTGCTCGCCCCATACGGGACGCCATGTCTGGTCGGACTCGCTGCGGGCCACCTGCCCGAGGGTGAACCCGTCGTAGAGCGATACCGGGCGCCCCGGTTCGCCCTTGCGGATTTCAGCCCCGAATTCCAGCTTCGGGGCTTCGCCGCGCAGTTCGAGCCCCATGCCGCTGGGCAGGATCACGGGGCGCTCCTTGTAATCGAGCGTATAGGTGGGGCGGCCTCCATCCGCCAGGCTGAATTCCAGGCGGAGGCGGCCGTCGGGCGAGAGGAGCGTCTCCTGTGCCGTGCAGGCTGCACCGGCCAGCAGCGCAGAGATATATAAAAATATTTTCTTCATGGTTCGGTCTTGTTATTTACGTTTGAATTCTACGATCAGCGCCTGCCGCGGGCCGACCGTGGTGGTATCGTCCACCTCCGTGGCTTTGCCCGTCAGGACGTTGCGCCCGTCGCTCAGCCCCGAGGCGATCTCGGCATAGTGCGACCACGGCACCTGTTTCTTGCCCCGCGAGTTGTTGATGAAGACGAATACCGCGTCGGTGTCGTCATAACGGAAATAGGCGTAGGTGTTGTCGCGCGAGAGGAAGTGCATCGTGCGGCCGTTGTGGATCACGGGCTTCGACTTGCGCCATTGGAAGAGCCGCTGCGTGTAGTCGAAGAGCCCCGCCTGTACGGCATCGCGCTGCGCCGGGTCGAACAGGTTCACCGCGTCGCCCTCCCAGCCGCCGGGGAAATCCACGCGCAGCCCGCCGTGTCCCTGCGAGAGGTCTTTCGAGGTGAACATCATCTCGTCGCCCGAGAATATCTGCGGGATGCCGCGCATCGTGGCCAGCATCGCCATCGAGAGTTTCAGCCGGTCGGGGTTCCCGCGTACGATGTCGCCGATGCGGTCGGTGTCGTGGTTGGCGACGAAGATCATCATTTTCGACAGGTCATGGTAGACGAAATCGTGCGACAGGCAGTCGTAGACGCGCGTCATGCCCTCGCCCCAGCGGAGCGAGTCGGTGGGCAGCGCCCGGCAGATGGCCTCCTGCAGCGGGAAATCCATGATCGACGGCAGGTGCGAGTCGAAGCCGTCCTTGTTGGGATTGCCGCCCTGCCAGTATGCCAGTTGCGGGATCGACGACGTCCAGCATTCGCCCACGATGTTGAAATCAGGGTATTCCCTGCGTACGGCCGCGCACCACTCGCTCATCGGCACCTTTTCGTTGTAGGGGTAGGTGTCGACGCGGAACCCGTCCAGGCCGGCATACTCGATCCACCACACGGCCCATTGCTTGAAATATTGCAGCACGTAGGGATTGTCGAGGTTCATGTCGGGCATCGACGGCACGAACCAGCCGCTCTCCTGCAGGTCGAGGTCGTAGCGCGAAGCGTTGGGATCCATGTTCGTCGAGAAGCAGACGTTCGTCCCGGTGTATTCGGGGAACTGGTGTATCCAGTCCCTGAAAGGCAGGTCTTTCATCCACCAGTGGCCCGTGCCGCAGTGGTTGGTGACGATGTCCATAATCACCTTCAGCCCGTGCTCGTGGGCTTTGCCTACGAACTCCCTATACAGTTCGTTCGAGCCGAACCGGGGGTCTATGCGGTAGTAGTCGCCGCAGGCGTAGCCGTGGTACGAACCTTCGGGTTCGTCGTCCAGCAACAGCGGCGTGGGCCATACGGCCGTGGCGCCCAGCCCTGCGATGTAATCCAGGTGGTCGATCATCCCCTGCAGGTCGCCCCCGTGGCGGCCGAAGAAGGCGCTGCGGTCGGCGCGCTCCCGCGTGTGGGGCGTCGAGTCGTTCGACGCATCGCCGTTGGCGAAGCGGTCGGGCATCAGGAGGTAGATCATGTCGGCCGTGGTGAAACTCTTGCGTGCGGCCGAGCCTTCGGCGCGTGCCGCGATCTGATAGGGAACCTTGAACTGCCGTTCCCCCTGCGAGAATACGAGGTAGTAGGTGCCCGGCTCCGCGTCGGGCTTCACCTCCACGTCCACGAATAGGTAATTGGGACTGTCGGCCTTGTGGCGGGCCTTCACCCCGACGCCCTGTCCGCCTTCGATGCGGACGTCGTATGCCGCGATGCCGGCCCCGTTGACGAGCAACTGGAGCGGGGTCTGCATTCCCGTCCACCACGAGAGGGGTTCGACGCGGGTAACCTCGCCCGAGGCGTCTGCCACCGAGGCGGGGTCGAATGCGGACTGTCCTGTCCCTGTGCAGGAGAGCAGTCCGGCTGCTGCGAGTGTCATGAAAAATCGGTTCAAAATATCGTCGTTTGTAAAGTTAGCAAAAAATCGGTTTCCAGCGATTCCCGTTTCGCCCGGGGCATCCTTGTGCTTCTCATGCGCATCCCCGTGCTTCTCGGATGGTTTACTGTCTATTCCCGTCGGGTGCTATCGGGTTCCCGGCGCTGTTTCCGCGCATCCCCGGCGCATGTCCGCAACCCTTATCTCCTGTCTTGTGCGAAGACCAGCCACTGCCATGCGGGAAGCACGGTGCGGGTGCCGCCCGTGTATTCCTTCCCGGTGAAGAACTCGCGGCGCGAGCCCTCGAACGGCAGGTCGAATGCGACCTCCTCCGCGCTGAGGTTCGCAGCGACTGTCACCTCGTTGCCGCCGGCCGTGCGGGAAAACAGCATCAGGCCGTCGGGTGTTCGTTCTCCGAGCGGGTATGCGGCCTGCCCGCCGCGTTCTCCGGCCGCGAGCGCCGGGTTCTCGTGGCGCAGCCGGATCAGTGCGGTGTAGAAATCCGTAAACCCGTTATGTTCCCACGCGGGTACGGGGTCTTTCTCGAAGAACTCGAAGCGGTGGTCGAACCCCATCTCCTGTCCGGTATAGACGAGCGGCTGCCCGTTGGGCAGCGTGAAGGTCAGCAACGCCATCACGCGTGCTGCGTCGCCCATGCGCTCGAATTCCGTCCCGGCCCACGAGTTTTCGTCGTGGTTCGAGGTGAACATCAGGCGGAACGCCTCGCGCGGCATGGCAGCGGAGTCTCTGGCGACGTAGGCACGCAGGTCTGCGGCGCTTTTGCGTCCCTGTGCGATGTCGTTCAGCAGGTGGTGCAGTTCCCACGCATACGAGGCGTCGAACGCCCCGTCGTGCAATGCGGGGGCTTCGCCCTCGGCGAGCAGGTAGATGCCGGGGTACTCCTTCCGCAGTGCGGGCAGCGTCTGCTGCCAGAAGTCGATGGGTACCTCGCACGCCATGTCGCAGCGGAATCCGTCGATGCCGCGGTTGAGCCAGAAACGCATGGCGGCCGCCATTGCGGCACGCATGTCCGTGTTGCCGTAGTCGAGCTTGGCGATGTCCGTCCAGTCGTACTGCACGATGGTGTTGCCCAGCGAGTCGCGCACATACCAGTCGGCCGGATGCTCCTCGATCCAGCGGGCATCGGGCGAGGTGTGGTTGGCCACCCAGTCCAGGATTACGCGCAGCCCGAGTCTGTGGGCGTCGGCTACGAACCGGTCGAAATCCTCCAGCGTGCCGAATTCGGGGTTGACGGCTTCGTAGTCGGAGATGGCGTAGTACGAGCCGAGGGTTCCCTTGCGCTCCTTGACGCCGATGGGGTAGACGGGCATCAGCCAGACGACGTCCACGCCCAGTTCTCTGAGCCGGGGCAGTTCGCGTGCGGCTGCCGTCAGCGTCCCTTCGGGGGTGTACTGGCGCACGTTCATTTCGTAGACGACCGAGTTGTAACTCCAGTCGGGGTGGGCGGCCGGTTGCTGCGGCCGTGTGCCGCAGGCAACCAGTACCATTGCGAGAAGTAATGCGGGCAACCGTTTCATGGCGGGTCGTTTAGAGCGTGAACACGACCGACGACCAGGCACCCATGAGCAGTTTCGACGAAGCGTCGCCGCGCTGGAGCTTCACTTCACCTGAGACGCCTACGGCCTTGTCCGGTTGGTCGGTAAGGGTCAGTATCTGCTCCTCCCGGCCGAAGTTGTGCACGACGAGCATCCGTTCGCCGTCCAGCTCGCGGTACCAGGCCGCGATGGATTGCTGCGAGGTGTTGCCGTCGTTGTAGACCGGGTGTTTGACCATCTTGCCCTGCGCCAGCACGGGGTAGGTGTTGCGCAGCCGGGCGAACGTGCGGTAGAGGTTGAGCAGCGAACCGTCGTCGTCGGCCTGCGCCTCGACCGAGATCGCTGCGGTCAGCATCTGCATGTCGATCTTGCCTGAGAGGCTTCCCGAAGCCAGTTCGTTGCCCGCCTTGTCCCACAGGATCGGGGTGCGGACATATTCGTCGCCGTTGGATTTGGTGCCCCAGTACCCGAGCTCTTCGCCCTGGTAAATGTAGGGTGCGCCCTGCGCCGTGAGCAGTACGGCGGCCGCCACCTTCATCTTTTCGACGGACTGCCCCAGGTCGGAGCCCGTGCGATCCTCGTCGTGGTTCGAAAGTTTCGTGGCTTCGATGTAATCGCTGCGGTACTGTGCGTAGAGGGGCTGCACGTCGAGGATGTCCTTGACGAAATAGCATCCGATGCCGTTTTGCAGCGCCCATTTGAGCTTGTACCAGAACGTGAATTCGAACAGTGCCGGCAGCCCCCGGTAATAGGGTGCCGCCTTGTCCGCTTCGTCGAGCATCTCGCCCACCATGTAGAAATCGCCCTCTCCGCCGGCGGCCTTGTAGGTCTCGTTCATGCGGTCGTAGAATTTCTTGAGGAACGTGGGGTTCTCGTCGTTGTAGGCGTTGTGGTAGATGTGCTTCACGGCATCGAGGCGGAACCCGTCCACGCCCATGCGTACCCACTTGTCAGCCGCTTCGGCGACGGCCTTGAACGCCCTGGACTGCTCGGCCTCGGCGGCTTTGCCGTAGTTGAGGTCGGCGAATGCCGCCGTCCAGAAGTGCGAATGGTACATCGTCGGCAGCGAGAACTGCACGTTGGCCGGGTCGGCCGAGCGGTTCGACATCAGGGTGAAGGGCTCCCCGAACCGGATGATCGTCCGGTTGTCCGGGGCGCCGTATTTGGTGCCTGCGGCCCACGACGTGGTCGAGGTGCGGACGAGGAATCCCCAGTCGGAATCGAAGTCGAGCGTCAGTTCGTAGCTGTTGCCGCCCCTGGCGTAGAAGCGTTTGCTCGTGCCGTTGCCGAAATAGAGGTACTTGTCGTCCGGGCCGCCCTGCGTGTTGTCCGCGTCCGCGGCGTCGGTCGTTTCGGTAACGGTCACCGTCGGGCTGTCGGCATTTGTCCAGTCGAGTCCGAACTTGAAGCGCCCGGCGGCACCCGCCCCCGTGTCGGTCGAGAACCATTGCCCGGCATCGTAGCCTGCGGCGCCTTCCGTGGCGATCTGGTCGATCCGTCCGGCTGCGATGTCGGCCTGCGGGTCTTCGGAGAAGATATAGCGGTCACGGTAAGGGCTCCCTTCGGACGCGGCGGCCGATTTGAACCACGGGTGGTCTTTGCCTGTATGGTTGAGCACGTAATCCAGGTAGACCCGGATGCCACGGGCATGGGCCGCGTCGATGAATGCCCTCAGGTCGGCGTCCGTCCCGAAGGCGGGGTTGACCGCCTCGTAGTCGAGCACGTCGTAACCGTGGTACGAAGCCGCCGGATGGATCGGCGAGAGCCATACGGCCGAGGCGCCGAGTGCGTCGATGTAGTCGAGCCGCCGGGTCAGCCCCGGCAGGTCGCCCACCTTGTCGCCGTTGCCGTCGGCGAAGCTGTATACCAGCAGCTGGTAGCTTATGTCGGCGCGTTTGCGGTTGTCCCACGCATCGGGCTGGGCGACGACCTGCTCGCCCTCGAAATCCTGGGAGGCATCGCCGCTCTGTGTCACGGTGACGACGACCGGATCGCAGCCCGGGGCGGTGAAGGTAAGCGTCGCGGAGCGTTTCGACGACTCGTTTGCGGTCGCCGTGACCGCGAACGACGTGGAGGTTTTGCCCGATGTGAGGGCCGGTGTGCACCATGCGGTATTGTCGCTCTGCGTCAGCGACCACGCGCCCGCATCGGTGCGCAGGTCGAGCAGCCGGCTGCCGCCTGCGGCTTCGAATTCTATCTCCGTGGGGGTCACGGAGAGCATACTGCCGCCGGTATCGCCGGTCTTGTCGTCGCTGCACGACACGGATACGGAAAGTACGAGTGCCAGCAGCAGGAAAAGAAATTTTTTCATAGCGGAATCTCGGTTAAAGTTCGTTTCGGGGCCTGCCGTCCGGTCAGGGACGGCAGGCCAGAAACGGGACGGCAACCTCTGTGTGCCGTCCCGTGAAAGGGTGGCCGTTATTCGGCCTCTGCCGGGGTCTTGCCCTCGGACATGATGTATATCTGCGAATTCGCGAGGTCGAAATAGATGTCGTAGGTGCCGTCGAGCTGGACTTTCATGTTCTGCGAACCGCCGCTGGTGATGATGTCTACGGCCTTGTTGATGTCGACCGCACCGCCCGACGCCGTGCCGTAGTTCTTGGAGTCGTCCCAGGCGTTATTGAAGCGGATCTTGAATTCGCTGGCGGTGGTCAGGGCTACGCCTTTGCGAACGAGGTAGGCGCCCTCCTCGCTCATGGAGAAATCGCCCAGGTCACCCCATCCGGTGATGTTGCCGACCAGTCCCCATGTGTCGGCGACCAGCTCGGGCTTGGCGCCTGCGGCCATCACGTAGGCGCGTCCCGCCTCGGGCAGCAGCCAGTAGTCGTACGTGCCGGCTTCGGCGATCACGGCATTGACCTTGTCGGCGGAAACCTTGAAGGCCGAGCCGATCGTGCAGGTGTAGGGGCTGCTGCCGGCGAATGCGGCGTCGGCCCCGATCCACTGCGACTCGTCGCCGCTCTTGAAGAGGAATTCCGAGTTGGCGGCTACCTCGACCCCTGCGGCCTTGTAGGCCACGATGTTCGAGCTGGCGCTCTCCATGGCCGTCGGGCCCCAGTCGGGGGTTGCGACGGTCTGGCCGTGGATGTACCAGTCGGCCTTTTCCGGCCCCGGGTCGGGTTCTTCGCCGCCGCCCGTGCCGTAGTCGCCGGCATTGAGTTCGTAGGTGATCTCCGCAGAGTTGTTCAGGGTTGCGTATACGCGGTAGTTGCCCGCCGTGGCCTTGATGTTGTCGCCGTTCTGCGAAAGGCGTCCGTCCGCCCCGCCGAAGTTTATCGCCCAGTCGTTGTCCGCACGGAATTTGAATTCCCCGGCGGTCAGTGTGACGTCGACCCAGAAACGCTGTTTTTGGGTGTCGAAATTCATCTCCGTGTCGGTGTCCCAGCCGCCCGGAGTGGCATCGCCGATAATACCCATCGAGTTGAACGACAGCTTATTGCTTAACGTTAATGTCGAACGGTCGAATACGAAGCGGTAGAAGCGCTTGGAATAGACCATGATGTTTCCGGAACCGCTGCTGGAGATCAGCGTGATCGACGGGGCTTCCGTTTCCGGAGCCGCAGCATCATCGTCGGTGCCCCAGTTGCAGGCATCGTTCCAACCGGCTTCGCCGCTCAGTTTGAAGCCGTTGGCGGCTTTTTCGCCCAAGTCAACGATAGCTTCGTAGGTGACCTCGTCGCCGGAGAAACAGAACAGTCCCTGTGCGTTGTCGAAATTCCAGCCGCAGTAATCGCCGATTACCCAGACCTGGGGATAGGTACGCTCGGCCGTTGTCACGGTCATGCGGACGGTGGCGGGGGCGGAGTAGAATTTCTCGAAGTCGGTGCCGATCGTGGCGCTGATGTAGAAATCCACGTCTGTAGGTTCGCCCGAGGGAACCCCCAGGCCGCCGTCTTCCACGGACAGCGCAAGGATGTTGTTGAGGCTTTCATAGGTCTGTTCCGACGAGGTGCCGTTCATACCCGTGAAGAGCACCAGTTTCGCACCGTCGTTGTACGAGGCTTCGATCGAGTAGTTGATCTGGGTGCGGACGCCGAAGTCGGCGGCGTCCCAGGTGAAGGTCTGCGTCGAGCCCATGTTGTCGGGCGTAATGACGATCTCCCCGGGCAGCGCATGCAGCACGGGCGCCACGACCTTGTCGGGGTCGTAGGCCTTTACCTCGTCGAGCTTTTGGCAGGCGGAGAGGAGTCCCGTCGCAGCCGCCAGCATCATCGCATATCGTGTAATTTTCATAGTCGTACGATTTTTAGGGTTGGTTATTTATCGGTTGCGTTTCCGTAGCCGGGATTCTGGTGCAGTTCGGGGTTGGAAGCGAGCTCCGACGAAGGGATGGCAAAGATTTTCATGTAATCATCGAACCCCTGTCCGGTGAAGGTGCCGCCCTTGTATGTCCAGAGGAACGACGGGGTGGTGAACTTGCCGTAGCGGATCAGGTCGGTGCGGCGGTGCCCCTCCCACATCAGCTCGCGGGCACGCTCCTCGAGTAGGTAGTCGGCCGTGACCGACGAGGGGGCCGATACCCCGGCACGGTTGCTCAGCTCCTGGAGTTTCGGCAGCGCGGTGTTGGCCTGTCCCAGGTTCATGCAGGCCTCGGCGTAGATCAGGTAGATCTCGCCCAGGCGGATCATCGGGAAGTCGATGTCGCTGTATGCCTTCGATGCAGCCGTGGCAAGGAATTCGTCGTTGGTCATGTCGTGGGGGATATTGTTGAACTTGAGGCAAGTCCACCCGTTGAGGAAGACATAGAGCGCATCGTTCATTGACTCCTGGCGGCCTTTGATGTAGAACATTCCGCCGCGTTTGTCACTGACCGTATATTCGCCCGTGGTGTAGTCCGCGTTGCGGGCGTTGAAATATTTCTGCACGTATTCGTAGGGTACGCGGATGCCGGCCCAGCCGTTGTTCACGCCGTTGATCTTCTGTTCGGCCGTCACGTCGGTGGCGGCGATGGCTGCCAGCGTCAGGTACGACGTGCCGCCGTAGGACTGCGTCTGCTCGGCGTCGTATGCCACGCCGAAGATGATCTCCTTCAGGGCGTCGGCGTTCTCGCCGTTGTCGCCGCGGAAGAGGTCGGAATACTCCGGGCAGAGCGAGTAGCCCATGCCGAAGATCGCTTCGCAGGCGGATTTGGCCTCCGTCCACATCGGGGTGCCGGCATAAACCTCGGCATTGAGGTACATGCGGGCCAGCAGGCCGTTGACCGCACCCTTGTCGGCACGCGGGTAGTTCGAGCGTGCGGCAGGCATCGCGCTTTCGTCCGAAGCCAGGTCGGTCAGCTCCGAGATGCAGTAGTCGAAGACATCCTTGCGCGAGGCCTGTTTGGGGTTCACACCGCCGCCGAAGGGCGAGGTCTCGGTCGTGAACGGCACGTCGCCGAACACGTCGAGGGCGATCCAGTAGAAATAGGCGCGCAGGAAACGGGCCTCGGCGCGGAAGCTCTGGATCCTGGCGGCCAGTTCGCTGCTCACGCCGCGGTCGGAGAGTTTGTCCGAGGCGGTCTGGCGCAGGTACTCGTTCACGTAGGCGATGCCCTGCAACGTACGTACGTAGACGGCGTAGGTCGCGTCGTTGTCGGCGTCGGACCACGTGTCGGTATTCATGGCGCGTACCCAGGCGTCGTTCTCCCAGGCGCATTTGCAGGCGTCGGCCGTAACCTCCTGGATCGTCCAGAATGCGCGGATGAGCTCCGAGGCGCCGCCGTCGCTGACCTGCAGGTCGGTGGTGTCGTTCGAGACGAAATTGAAATAGAGTTTGGTGAGCCCGGCCAGGTAGCCGTTCTCGTCTTTCCCGTAGACGGTCTCCGAGGTCGAGTCGGACGGGTTGAGGGGCAGGGTGTCGAGATCCCCGATGCACGAAGTGAGCAGCATCGTTGCGCCTGCCGCCGCCAAGGCGAAATGTTTTATGTCGATTTTCATGGTTCGTTCGTTTTTAGAAGTTTACATTCAGACGCAGCGAATAGGTGCGCGGGCGCGGCCAGATCGAGCCGTCGATGCCGTTGACACCCGGTATTTCGGGGTCTACGCCGCTGTAATCGGTGATGACGAATACGTTCTGCACGCCGAAGGCGACGCGCATCGAACCCTTCCAGTTGCCGATCTTGTTGAACGTGTAGCCGAGGTTGATGTCGTCCATGCGGAAGAACGAGGCGTTTTCGAGGAACATGTCCGAATACCACTGCTCGCCGCTGTTGGCCTTCGTAAAGCCGGTCTTCTTGACCAGCCGTGCGAAGTTGGGCAGGTTGCCGGCGTTGATGTCGATGTTGGACGTCGAGTTGGCCGAGGCGAAGTCGTTGAAGACCCAGTTGCCCGCCGAACCGTGGCCGTTGAAGCCGAAGTCCCAGTTCTTGTAGCTCAGCTTGAGGCTGATGCCGTAGAAGAAGTCGGGGTTGGGGCTCTTGTCGGTCACGTAACGGTCGGCCTGTGTGATCTTGCCGTCCTTGTCACGGTCGACCAGCGCGTTCTGGATCGGATTGCCGTCCTGGTCGTATACCTGCTGGAAACAGTAGAAAGTGTAGGGCGCATAGCCTACCTTGTGGATCTGGAGCAGGTTACCCGTGCCCTTGGTGATGCTTCCCGTCTGGATGTTGTAGTCGGGGTCGTCGGTGTTGTTGAGCTTGGTGAACTCGGTGTGCTGGAACGTGCCGTTGAAGCCGACCGTGAGGTTCCAGTCCTTGGTCTGCACGGGGATGAAATTCAGGTTGAATTCCACGCCCTTGTTCTCCATCGAGCCGATGTTGGTGAGCACCGTGTTGCCGAAGTTCGAGCCCATGGGGGTGATGACGCTGTTCAGAAGGTCGTCCGTCTGGCGCAGGTACCAGTCGACGCTACCGTTGATGCGGCCGCCGAGGAACCCGAAGTCGAGTCCGACGTTGTAGGTCGTCGTGGTCTCCCATTTGATGTTGGGGTCGTAGGCGCCCGGCGTGAGATAGAACATGTGCCCGGCGCTGCCCATGTAATAGGTCTTATAGACGTCGGTCGACATGTAGTAACGCGCCAGGTAGGGATAATTGGAGCCGATCTCCTGCTGCCCGGTCTGCCCCACGCCGACGCGCAGCTTGAGGGCCGAGACGGCACGCGAATCCTTCAGGAAATTCTCCTCGGCGATGTTCCACGCAAAGGCGCCCGAAGGGAAGAGGCCCCAGCGGGTGTCCTCCGAGAAACGTGATGAGGCGTCGTCGCGCAGCGTGAAGGTGAAGAGGTATTTCGAGGCGATCGAATAGTTCAGGCGTCCGTAGAACGAGAGCAGGTAGTTCTCCTGGCGGTTGAACGGGTAGCGCGAATCCTCGCCCTTCTGCTCGTGCGTCTCGTTGAAATAGGATACCGAGTGGTCGGAGCTGTA
>OGZA01001674.1_pt1 | contig 14593 bp, 12 predicted proteins | sample 1576591 | NCBI WGS metagenome assembly OGZA01 (sample SAMEA3541565, study PRJEB24748) | human gut metagenome | biome: human gut; feature: human-associated habitat; material: faeces | place: China | collected 2012
GTATCCCGTTCCATCTGGATATAAACGGTCAGAAAGTGCAGGAGGGAAATACCTCGGATATGCTTTTTCCGGTAGACAAGATTATCGCCTATGTGAGCCGTTTCTTTACCCTGAAGATAGGAGATTTGATTTTTACAGGTACGCCGGTGGGTGTAGGACCGGTTAAGATCGATGATCATTTGCAGGGCTATATCGGCGAGCGGAAGCTTTTGGATTTCCACGTGAGATAACGGGAAATGAATGACTATGCTACGAATACTATATACATTAATAATAAGTATCTGCTTTTTTACTTCTGCCTGGGCGGATGGTAGCAAATATGCAGCCAGTTCCGCATTGTCGTCCGGCAAATGGGTGAAGGTACAGGTTGAAGACAGAGGATTTTATAAACTGACATATGCCGACCTGCGTGGAATGGGGTTCTCTGATCCTGCCAAGGTTTCCGTACATGGGTATGGCGGTTGTATGTTGGATGAAGATTTCTCGACTCCTTATATTGATGATGTTCCAGCTGTGCCGGTCTGGCGTGGCGACGATTTCTTTCTTTTCTATGGTTGCGGGGTTATCAAATGGGATTATGATAAAAGTACGGGAAGTTTTATTCATACCAATAACCCCTATTCCAATTACGGTTATTACTTCCTGACGGATGCAACAGGTACAAAAGAAATGGAATCTGTGGCGTCTGCTGCCGGTGCATCTCTGAAAGTGACGACTTATGATGATTATCTTTTGCATGAGAAAGACCTTGTTTCCGTTAATAACTCAGGACGTGAGCTTTTTGGAGAAGCGATGGATATGACCCTTTCAAGGGATTTTTCATTTAACGGTATAACCGGTATAACCAATGATGACGGTAAGGTCACGTTGCGCTTTATCGCCAAGCCGACAAGTGGTAACGGAAGTGTGACCATGAGCGTGGATGGAAACAAAGTGTTGGAAAGGAGTATCTCTTATAGCAGTACGGGCGGTAGTGAAACGTATACTATGGCACGTTCGGTATATGAGGTCGTCGATTGGAAGGGGGACAAAAGTACAAATGTAAAAGTAAATGTAAGATACGGACAGTTAGGACATAAGAACGTACATCTGGACTTTATCCGTTTGCAGATGAAACGTGAACTGCAACCCTATGGCGCCTGTACTTTTTTCCGTAGCCTGGCTTCGGTAAATAACGCTTCCCGTTTCGTTATTCAGAATGCGAATGCGAATACGTTGGTCTTTGATGTGACCGATAAGCTGAACCCGAAACGGATGGAAACGGAATTGAGCGGAAGCGAATTGTCTTTCTCTATTCCGGCGGGAACGTTGAGGGAATTTGCCCTGGTGCAGCGAAACCAGACATTACCGTCCCCTGAAGTGATAGGTGATGTGACGAATCAGGATTTGCACGCTTTGCCGCAGACAGATATGGTTATTATCGCCCAGTCCGGTTTGGCTTCGCAGGCAGAACGTCTGGCCGAAGCACATCGTACCCGTGACGGGTTGACTGTCCAGGTCGTTTCTCCGGATGCGATTTATAATGAATTTTCCAGTGGAACCCCGGATGCGACAGCCTACCGTCGTTTTATGAAGATGTTTTATGACCGGCAGACTTCGGAGGCCGATGCTCCCAAATATCTGCTTCTTTTCGGTGACGGGGCATTTGATAATCGCTTTATTACTTCAAGTTGGCAGAATGTGGCAAAGAACAATATGCTGCTGACTTATCAGACTGAGGAATCTTTGGATGATAAATCATATGTGGTAGATGACTATTTCGGTTTTCTGGATGACAGCAATAACGGAAAGGGGTTAGTGTCAGCCAGAGTGGATATCGGTATCGGACGTTTCCCTGTCCGGACATTGGCCGAGGCGACCAATATGGTGGATAAGGTTATCAACTATATGGATAATAAAGAGACCGGATCGTGGAAGAATAACGTCTGCTTTGTAGCAGATGACGGAAGTAATGCGGACGGTTACATGATACAGCATGCTCAACAGGCTGATGATCTGGGCGAATATATAAATACCAGTCATCCGGAGTTCATGGTAAACAAGATTTATTTTGATTCTTATAAAAAGGACTTTTCCGGAGGTTTAAGTACCTATCCCGATGTAAAGACGAATCTTCAGAAACAGCTTAAGAACGGATTGTTGCTGATCAATTATACAGGTCATGGTAATACTGTATCCTGGAGTGATGAAAAGGTATTGACAGAAAGTGATATAACGAAATCAACTTATACCCGTCTGCCTGTGTGGATTACGGCGACTTGTGACTTCTGCCGTTTTGATGCTCCGGTTACTTCTGCCGGCGAGCAGGTATTCCTGAATAAGGTAAGTGGTGGTATCGGTTTGTTTACTACGACTCGTGTGGCTTATTCCAGTCCTAACTTTTCTATTAATGACAACTTGATCCGTAACTTGTTCGAGAAAAAGAACGGACGCCGGCTAACGTTGGGTGAGGTGATGAAAGCGACCAAACAGGCATTGGGTTCCAGCCGCTATAAGTTGGGATTCGCTTTGATCGGCGATCCCGCATTAAAGCTGGCTTATCCGGAGTACCGGATGCGGGTGACTGCTATAAACGGGAATCCGGTAACGGACGAACCGGTCGATTTTAAAGCATTGCAGAAGATAACGGTGGAAGGTGAAGTATTGGATCCGGGAGGAAATATTGCCACAGACTTCAATGGCCTGCTGAACCCGACCGTTATGGACAGCCGCCTTTCTTATGAGACATTGGATAATAATAAGACCGGAACAAAGTTCAAATATACAGATTATTCAAACATACTTTTTATCGGTAACGATTCAGTTCGTGCCGGAAAGTTCAGTTTCACGTTTACTGTGCCGAAGGATATTTCTTATTCGAACGAGTTCGGTAAGATGAACCTTTACGCATCGGATGAAACAAACAATCTGGAGGCACAGGGTGCTTATCTGAATTATCGGGTTGGGGGAACCGATGATAACGCGGAAGACGATCATGAGGGGCCCGAAGTCCGTGCATTATACCTGAACGATTCGACATTCGTCAGTGGTGGCCAGATCAATACAACCCCGTTCTTTGTGGCGCGTCTTTGGGATAAGAGTGGTGTGAATATAACGGGTAGCAGCATCGGTCATGATATGATGCTGATTATCGACGGCGATCCTTCGTTCAGCTTTAATCTGAACAGTTATTATGAACTGATCCCGGGAAGTGACGGAGAAGGGATCGCGAAATACCTGATCCCTGCCTTAACGCCAGGAATCCATACCGCGGAGTTTAAAGTCTGGGATATACAGAACAATTCGACGACATATGAATTTGAATTTGAGGTAGTCGAGGGGTTGAAGCCTTATCTGTTGGAGTTGACGGCATCGCCCAGTCCGGCACGTGAACAGGTGGAGTTCCATTTGTTCCATAATCGTCCGGAAAGCCAGCTGACAGTCGGTATCATGGTGTACGATATGATGGGTCGTCTGCAATGGAAGCATCAGGAGACCGGCGCTTCCGAACTGTTCAAGTCCTATACGGTAACCTGGGATCTGACGAATAACCGGGGAGGACGCCTTCGTCCCGGGGTGTATATTTATCGTGCGGCGATCAGCTCGGGTGGCTCCAAAGAGGCAACAGACGCAAAGAAATTAATAATCCTCGCACAATAAAGTAATATAAAATCAGTTTATATGTTGGTAGGGTAAATTTTATTTACCACGTTTTTAACAGATATAGTATGATAAAAGAATTAAGAATCAGTACATTTATAGTAGTATTCAGCCTTTTGGCTGTATTATCCGTGTGGGCTCAGAAGAAAAATACATTTGCTCCGGTTAATACTGCAGTGCCTTCGCTATCAATTGCACCTGATGCACGTGGTGGCGGTATGGGTGATAACGGGGCGTCGACTACTCCCGATATAAACTCTCAATATTGGAACCCTGCTAAATATGCGTTTATGTATAGTAAGGCTGGCGTTTCTTTATCATATACTCCCTGGTTGCGTAAGTTGGTAAACGACGTGGCTTTGGCGAATCTGTCCGGTTACTATAAAATCGGAGATAGCGATTTGCAGGCTGTCGGTGCTTCCTTGCGTTATTTCTCGTTGGGAGATGTACCCTATAATCCTATTACCGGAGAGTCGACAGGTAATTATTCCGTTAGTCCGTATGAAATGGCTTTCGATGTAAGTTATAGCCGTAAATTGTCTGAATCTTTTTCGATGGCTGTGGCTATGCGTTATATCCGTTCGGATATGGGAACCGACCCGGCTGATGAAAGCCGTGTGCCCGGTAATGCCTTTGCTGCGGATATTGCGGGTTATCTGGAGAAATATGTGATTCTGGGTAACAGTGAATGTTTGTGGAGTTTCGGTTTCAATGTGTCTAATATTGGTACTAAAATCTCTTATGACGGGGGAGAGCATAATGAATTTATTCCGACAACACTTCGTCTGGGTACCGGTTTGCTGTATCCGATCGATGATTATAACCGGATCGGTTTGTATCTGGATTTGAGTAAATATCTGGTTCCGAGTCTGCCTTATTTACAGGAAGGGTATACGGATGAAGAAAAAGCCGAATACGATAAGAAAAAAGAAGAATATAATAATGTATCCGGTATCTCCGGTATCTTCAAATCTTTCGGTGATTCGCCTGACGGTTTCAAAGGTGAATTGCAGGAAGTGATGGTCTCGATCGGTGCCGAGTATAGCTATAACGAGCAGTTTTTCCTTCGTGGAGGTTATTTCTATGAGAATGCCAATAAGGGTAACCGTCAGTATTTCTCAGTCGGAGCCGGTTTCCGCATGAGTGTATTCCAGTTGGATGCAGCCTATCTGGTAAGTACCGTTCAGAGTAACCCGTTGGACCAGACACTCCGTTTCACACTGTCGTTTGATATGGACGGGATAAAGAACCTGTTCAGATAATTGAAGATTGAATATTAAGAACTGAAAATTATGAAGATACGGGTTGGTTTCGGCTATGATGTACATGCGTTTGTCGCTGACCGTGAGTTGTGGTTAGGAGGGATTCGAATCGAACATTCAATGGGGTTGCAAGGGCATAGCGATGCGGATGTGTTGATACATGCCATTTGTGATGCTTTGCTGGGGGCTGCCAATATGCGCGATATCGGTTATCATTTCCCTGATACGGCTGAAGAGTATGAAGGTATTGACAGTAAAGTTTTACTCTATGAAACAATGGAGTTGCTTCGTGATGCCGGCTATACGTTGGGTAATATAGATGCAACGATCGCAGCTGAAAAACCGAAATTGAATCCGCATATCCCGCTGATGAAACAGACATTGGCCGAAGTGATGGGAGTAGATGCAGAGGATATATCCATCAAAGCGACTACCACAGAAAAGCTGGGTTTCACCGGACGCCAGGAAGGAATTGCCGCTTATGCTACTGTCTTGATTCAGAAATGACAATGTCTTTATGATGAACTTCACAGGGGATGGTGAACCAGAAGGTGCTTCCTTTCCCCTCTTCCGATTCGACTCCGATCTCTCCGTTCAGACGTTTTACAATTGTCAGGCAGATAGATAATCCCAGTCCTGTACCTTGTATGAAATTGTCAAATTTGGCAAAACGTTCGAACACGTGCGGAAGGTTTTCTTTGGAAATACCTTTGCCGGTGTCGGAAACATAGAAACGCAGGCCGCCTTCTATTTCTTCATATCCCATTCTTATAGTTCCTCTGAAAGTGAATTTGCAGGCATTGGTCAGAAAATTGGTTATGACCTGTGTCAGGCGTGTCTTTTCCGAATAGATAAAACAGGGATGTACGGGGGTTGAACATTCCAGTGTTACTTCTTCTTTTGTCCGGCTTTTGAATGTCTGTGCCAGTGTGGTGAATAACGAAGAAACATTGATGTTGGAGAAGGTAAAATCCAATTGACCGGCCTCTATCTTTGATAAATCCAGTATGTCGTTGACCAGTTGGAGCAATAGCTCGTTATTGGTTTCGATGATATTACAGAATTCGGCAGTGTCTTCTGGACTTTCCGAATGGGCGATCAGGTTGGAGAAGCCGACGATGGCATTGAGCGGAGTGCGTATTTCGTGGCTCATGTTTGCCAGAAACGCAGATTTCAGCCGGTTAGCCTCTTCCGCTTTTTCCTTTTCGCGACGTTCGTCTTCCTGTTTCAGTTTTTGGATATAAAGCCGGAAGCGCAGGACGGCAATTGTTGCCAGCAGGATAATGATTGCAAATGCACTGAACAGATGTATTTTATATTTCTGAAAGAATGTCGGTGGCTGCTGGTAATAAATGGCGTTGGGTGGAAAGCGGGACGGTTCGATGCCGTGATTGAGCAGATGCTGGTAATTGAGATAGGTGTGCGGTTCCCCTCCGATATGGGTTTGGATATCCCGGGCTGCAGTTCCTTGCCATATTAACCGGACGGTGGTAATAACAGATTCGCTGAAATCATTTTCCGAGATATAATGTCCCCCGGCAAAATTGCCGTTCTCGATGTTCAGGTCTGCCAGAAGATAGACCGGTGGCAGGGAAAAACTGTTGGTCATCTTTTGCATGTTATCGATCAGGTAATGATTCTCTTTGGAACTCTTGAAGACAAACCAGGAGTAATAGATGATACCTGCTTTCTGGTCATATATACTTAAGCTGTCCAACAGATTTTCGGTAGAGAGGGCTGGAGTGGACAACACTTCCAGTTTTAACTCGGGATAATTTGCCTGTATTGTTTTTGAAAGCTCCTGTTTGGTATATAAACTAATGTAGCGGTTGTCGCAAATAAAGATTATTTTTTTCAGTTCAGGCTGTAGCTTCTTTATTGTTTCAATGGTCTCTTTTACGAAAAGGGGCTGGATCAGTCTGGTTGTATTGTATCCTTTTATCTCATCTTCCGTAAGAGCCATATGTTCGATAGTTTCCAGGTCTCTTTTTAGTAAATATTCTATTTTTATCGGGACCAGTTCCTGCGAATGGCAGATGATGGAAGGTACATTTTTCCATTCATTATCGAAAAGGGGACGGCAGAGCAACCAGGCCGGATCGCCTATGCAAACAACGACTTTGGGAGGGGTGGGGTATTTATTACGTAATATTTCCAGTTTCTCATTTACATCTGTCGTATCTTTTATAGCAGGGATAGATAACTCCTCGCCAAGCACTGTTATATGTTCCTGGGTAAAAGTCTTATTGATTGCTTCGTAAATACCTTGCGTCCATACTTCGTTAAAGTTGATGGAATGGATAACTAAAATATAACCGTCCTTATCGTCCGGCAGGGCATACATGGAACGATCAATCAGTAGTATAAGGGATAATATGAAAAAAAGTCTTTTCATACGAACTAGTGTGATAATTAAAATAGTTATGAAAATCAGTCTGTTTCAAGCAAAGATATGTATTATTCTCCGTTCTTTTGCTTATCCCGCTGTTAATTTGTAGTTTTGAACCAAATAAAATGTAATGAATTATGAAGAATAATGACTGGAAAGACCGTTTGGGGGTGATGTATTCCACCAATCCGGATTTTCAATATAATACAGGGAATGAGGTAGAAGAAGATACACTTCCCAAAGAGAAACAACAATTGCGTATCTCGCTTGACAAGCGGAACCGGGGTGGTAAAGCCGTTACATTGGTGACCGGATTCCGTGGTACGACAGAGGATATGGAGGCTTTAGGTAAATTCCTGAAGGTAAAATGCGGGGTAGGCGGTTCCGCTAAGGACGGAGAAATCATCGTACAGGGAGATTTGCGTCAGAAAGTACTCGAAATCCTCCAAAAGGAAGGCTATGTAAAGAGCCGGATTATTTGAGGAGATTCAATATTAAAACCTCTCATTAATAATTAAAACTATGCTGACTGTTTACAGAGCTTCGGCGGGAGCCGGAAAAACCCATAAGCTGACCGGTGAATATCTGACCTTGCTGTTTTGCGGGACGGGAGCCTATCGCCGTATCCTGGCGGTGACGTTTACCAATAAGGCTACCGATGAGATGAAAAGCCGTATTGTGGAGGAACTTTACAACCTCTCTTCCGGTCGTAAGTCTGATTATGTGGAATCTTTGCGGGCTACCTATGCGCTGACCGAAGAACAAGTCCGTAAACAGGCAAAAAAGATATTAACCGATATCCTGCACGATTATTCGGCATTCAATATCAGTACCATCGACCGTTTCTTCCAGCAGACTATGCGTGCTTTTACCCGTGAAATAGGTTTGCAGGGTGGCTATGGCATTGAAATGGACCAGGAGCTGGTGCTCACTTCAGCTGTCGATAACCTGCTGGCGGATCTTGAAAAGCCGGAAAGCAAGGAACTGTTAGGCTGGCTGCTTCGTTTCGCCGAAGATAAGATAGAGAATGGAGGCGAATGGAACCTCCGTAAAGATATCATGTCCCTGAGCCGTGAAGTTTTTAAGGAAAGCTACAAGGCTTCCAGTGAAGAAGTGGCCAAAGATATCGAGGATAAGGAAGCACTCGAAAACTATAAAAATGAACTCTTTGGTATTATCCGTTCGGTAGAAGCCGAAGCGAAGCGATTGGGCGAGAGCGGTCTTGCCTTACTCAATAAATATGCCATCCGTACAACCGATTTTAAGGGAGGAAGCCGTTCTCCGCTTACCCTGCTGGACCGTCTGGCGAAAGGTGAGATGAAAGAGCCGACAGCCACCTTTATCGGCCTAGCCGATAATCTGGAAGGCTGTTTTACCAAAACAACTCCGATAGGAATGCGTCAGGTCATCGGTTGTGTTTTTGAAGACGGTCTGAATGATTGTATCAAACGTATCATCGCCCTGTTCTCTAATCTGACCGCTTATAATACGGCTCGTGAAATCGTACGTTATTATTATACGCTGGGTATCCTGACCGACGTTTCCCGCCAGATAGCCTCCTATCGGGAGGAAAAGAATGTCATGCTGATTGCCGATACGACCGAGCTGCTGAATAAAGTGATCGGAGGCAGCGATGCCCCGTTCATCTATGAAAAGACCGGTACGCACGTCGATCATTATATGATTGATGAATTTCAGGACACCAGCGGCATGCAATGGAACAACTTCCGTCCGCTGATCGAAGAAAGCCTGGCACACGACCGGGCCAATCTGATTGTGGGAGACGTAAAACAAAGTATCTACCGCTTCCGCAACTCCGACTGGAAATTGCTGGATGAACAGGTGCAAACCGATTTCTCGCAGGAAGAAGTACGGGAAGAAACATTGAAGGAAAACTGGCGCAGCTGCCGGAATATCGTTGAATTTAATAATACGTTCTTTACCGCTATCCCCGGTGTCTTGCAAAGCGTATATAACGAAAGCCTGCTGACCTCTTCGCTGAGTGAAGAACAGCGTGCCGCCTATCTGACAAAGATCATGTCGGCTTATACGAAAAGTTATCAACAGGTTCCGCCGCCGTTCAAACAGAAAGACGGCCATGTCAAAATAGAATTTCTTGCCGGTGATGAAGAGAAAGACTGGAAAGAAGAGGCCCTGGACCGTTTGCCTGGTGTGGTGGAACAATTACAGGATAACGGTTATGTCCTGAAGGATATCGCCATTTTGGTCCGTACCAATATGGAAGGGGCGATGGTGGCTGAAAAGCTGCTTTCCTATAAGGAGGCAAACCCTTCCGACCGTTATCATTACGACATAATCTCCGACGACGCCCTGTTTGTCAGCGGATCGCCGGCTGTTCGTTTTATGGTTGCCCTGTTGCGGTATCTGAGAAACCCGGAAGATAAAATCAATGAACAGACAGCCTTGTACTCTTACCGGATTTTACAGGGGGCGACGAAAGACGAGAATCTCCCGGAGGCATATTCCGTAACCGTTTCCGGTCTGGCTTTTCCGCCGGAGATTGCATCGGAGTTGCAGACTCTTTCCCGCCAGTCGCTGTATGAAATATCAGAAGGACTTTTCCGTCTTTTCTCCGGAGAATTTCAGAATAACGAACAGGTCTTCGTTCAGGCGTTTCTCGATATGGTATCGGAGTATACCCAAAAAGAAAGTGCCGATCTGACTCGCTTCCTGAAATGGTGGGATGAGACGGGATACCGTAAAACAATCGCTACCCCGGATGCGCAGAATGCCATCCGTATCCTTACCGTCCATAAGTCGAAAGGACTCGGATTCAAGGTCGTCATTATCCCGTTCGGTGACTGGGAGATAGACCATAAGCCCAGCAAACCGGTTATCCTGTGGTGCAAGCCGGAAACCAAACCGTTCAACCGGCTGCATCTGGTTCCTGTCCGCTATAGCCAGTCGCTGGGGAATACCATTTTTGCGGAAGACTATTTCCGTGAGCGGTTGCATGCTTTCATTGATAATCTGAATACATTATATGTCGCTTTCACCCGCTCCAAAGATGAACTGATCGTCTTTGCTCCCCGTCCGAAAAAGATAAAGGAAGAGACCGGCGAAGTTGAAAAGGTCTCTTCCATGGCCGATGCTTTATGGGCAGGCTTGTATCTGGAGGTGAAGGATAACCGGGAAGGAGACGCGCTTGTTTCATTGCCTTCTTCTTTTGATACGAAAGAAGGGATCTTTGAACTGGGTAGTTGGTGGCATCCCGCAGCAGCCAAGCAGGATGGACACAGTCCCGAGGAGATCGCGATGGCTCGTATCAACTCTATTTCTCCCGACGACCGTTTACAGCTTCGTCTGCATGGCAAAGGCTTTTTCTTTGATAATGCCCGCCGTAAGCACGGTGCCCTGATGCACGAGGTGCTCAGTCAGATACGGACACAAAAGGATATCCCCGCAGCCGTTGAAGGCTATCGTTTGGCCGGTGTCATTAATAAGGATGAAGCAGAGTCGCTGGTTGTCCGGCTGGAAGAATTGCTGGAAATGCCGGAAGTGCATCCTTGGTATGACGGGACGGCCCGTGTGCTGAATGAAGTCGATATCCTTTTCGGAAAAGGACTGTCCAAACGTCCCGACCGGGTCATGATATCGGAAGATAAAGTCGTGGTGATCGACTATAAATTCGGTGAAATACAGGATAAGAGATATCATAACCAGGTGAAGAATTATATGAAACTGATCCGGCAGATGGGATATGAAAAAGTAGAGGGTTACCTGTGGTATGTGGAACTGGGAACTATCGAATCTGTAGATAGTTGATGACTCCCGGTTGACAGTCCGGCTTCGCATCTGTCCGCAGTCAACCGATTTGTCATCTTATTTGTTTTGTTATTCCGTAAAAATGAATACTTTTGCAAATTGTAATAAAAACGCAGTTTAAGAAGAAGGATGAAAGTACATAAAGAAGGAACAGGCCTGCTACTTACGTTATTTACGGTTTTATTTGTCGTAAATGTCGCATTATACCATACCGTAGGTAAGGGAGTGCTGTTCTATTCTGTTGCGACAGTTTCGACTATTCTTTTCCTGCTGATCCTGAATTTCTTCCGCAGTCCGTTTCGTCGTTTCCCTTACGACTCTGAAGGTCTGGTGATTGCACCGGCCGACGGTACGATCGTAGCAATCGAGGAAGTGATGGAAAATGAGATCCTTCACCGGAAATGTTTGCAGATATCTATCTTTATGTCCGTGTTTAACGTACATGCCAACTGGTTTCCGGTAAACGGCACCGTGAAACATGTCTCTCATAATAACGGACGGTTCATGGCGGCCTATTTGCCGAAGAGCAGTACTGAAAACGAACGTTCAGCCGTTGTTATCACGACTAAGAACGGGGTGGATGTACTGGCACGTCAGATTGCGGGAGCACTTGCCCGGCGTATTGTTACGTATGCCAAGGTTGGAGAAAAATGTCACGTGGATGAACAGATGGGTTTTATCAAATTCGGGTCGCGTGTAGATGTTTATTTGCCGGTGGGAACCGAAGTCTTGATTGAGATGGATCAGAAGGTGACCGGTAACCAGACACCGATTGCACGGTTAAGCAAATGCCCGTGCGAATAGAATCCGGAAAATATACGAAATAATGAATATAAGAAAGCATATTCCCAATACAATCACTTGTTTGAGTCTTGTATCAGGATGCATCGCCACTGTGATGGCTTTGCAGGATAATTATTTATGGGCTGCCATATGGATCATCATTGCTGCCGTGTTCGATTTTCTCGACGGCTTTGCCGCCCGTTTGCTGAAGGCTTATTCTCCGATGGGAAAAGAGTTGGACTCATTGTCGGATATGGTGAGTTTCGGAGTGGCACCCGGTATGATTGTATTCTCGATGCTGGGACAGGCAAGCCTTCCTTTAGGCGAGATAGGACGTTATATTCCTTATCTGGCTTTTGTGATTCCTGCTTTCTCCGGTTTGCGTCTTGCCAAATTCAATATTGATGAGCGGCAGACAACTTCATTTATCGGTATGCCGGTTCCGGCACATGCGTTATTCTGGGCTTCGGTCGGATATTCATTGTCTCCTTTGAGCCAGGCGAATAATGTCTTATTTATAGTGGTTACGCTGGTGGTAGCGTTGGCTACCTCCTTATTGCTTGTGTCTGAGATCCCTATGTTCTCGTTAAAGATCAAGTCGGTTGCATGGAAAGGTAATGAAAGACGCTATATATTAGTGGGTTGCGCAGTCCTGTTCGTTGCCTTTTTCGGTATGCTTGGTATAGTGGGAACAATTCTTCTCTATATCCTCTTGTCTATTTTTTACAAAAGACAATAAACAAGAGGTCTGGTCTATGTGTTTCTCTTATAAACCAACTAAGTAACGAATAATATTATGTTTAAGTTTTTGTTTGTAATGTTTTTCTTCTTCATCCTGTTAGTCTTCCTGATGGGTTTCTCTATCCTGCGTACATTTAAGAATATGTTGTTTGGTAGCGGAAGCAGCAATGCAAAGAAAGGGGAACAGCGTCGTCAGACAAGTAGTTACTCCGGTGGACAACGTCAGTCGCATAATACCGCTGAGGAAGATTATGCGGCCGCCAATCGCAAGAAGATCTTTACTAAGGACGAAGGCGAATATGTCGATTTCGAAGAAGTAAAATAAGAAGTTATTGATCAATAACACGAAAATATCAATCCGTTTTTTTGACGATCGTGAGGTCCGTGCAATCTGGGACGAAGAAAACAACAAATGGTGGTTTTCCGTATTGGATATTGTTGCAGTTCTTACAAGTCAAGATGACTACACTAAAACACGAAATTATTGGAAATACCTTAAGGCCAAGTTAAAGAAAGAAGGTAATGAACTGGGTAGTGACACTACCCAGTTGAAGTTGAAGTCACCTGATGGCAAAATGCGACTTTCAAACGTACTTGATTACGACGGTATTATTGCTTTAGCGAAACATTTTCCCAATAACAAAGCTGCAAAGTTTCTCGATTGGTTTACTTATAGCGACAACAGTATTGACGGACAGAGTAAGAAAAAAGCGTATGCATTCTTTGAAAGCAATCTTATTAGCGAAGCAGAAATCGGAACAACGAAAAGTTTACAGCAAATTCATGCGTATCTCTTTGGCGGGTTATATGATTTTGCCGGGCAAATCAGACAAAAGAACATTTCGAAAGGCGGTTTTCAGTTCGCTGATGACGTCGGCTGTTTGCAGCATGTGTTTCCTCCTACGCGGTCTCCGCCCTGTGCAGGGAGCCTAGATATTGCATCAGCGGGGTGGCGGCCAGATCCGTCTTGCCCGCGGCGGGCACAACGGCCTGCAGGAGAAGATCAATATCGTAACAGGGGATATCAAAGAAGCATCTCAGATATTTGGAGCTGCTTCTTTTGAGGTTGTTACGACGAATCCGCCGTATATGACAGATACTCATGGTCTGAAGAACCCTGATCTGCCAAAGGCCATTGCACGTCATGAGGTAATGTGTACACTGGATGATGTGGTGCGTGAAGGTGCCAGAGTGCTGAAGCCTGGGGGACGATTTTATATGGTGCATCGCCCTTTCAGACTGGTTGAGATTTTTCAGACGATGACAAAGTATAAGCTTGAACCAAAGCGGATGAAGCTAGTGTATCCAATGGCAGATCGTGAACCGAATATGGTACTGATCGAAGGTATACGCGGGGCAAAGTCGATGATCAAGATCGAGAAACCGCTGATCGTGTATGAGAAACCGGGAATTTATACTTCAGAAATTTATGATATCTATGGTTATTAGAAAGGAAACGGCGTCAATGGCAGGAAAATTATATTTATGTGCAACACCTATCGGCAATTTGGATGACATTACTTACCGTGTCCTTGAGACATTGAAATCAGTAGATCTGATTGCTGCAGAAGATACCCGCAACAGCATCAAATTACTGAATCATTTTGATATTCATGTACCGATGACAAGTTATCATGAGTTTAACAAAATTGATAAGGCAAAATATCTGGTTAATCAGATGTTAGAAGGCGTGAACATTGCGTTGATTACAGATGCCGGAACACCGGGGATTTCGGATCCGGGAGAAGAGCTGGTACGTTTTTGCTATGAGGCAGGGATTGAAGTGACTCTATCACCAATATAAAAGTGGTGAAGAGCTGCCAAAATGCCCGTAATTATTCTCAGTGCGATTCTTTATTGCTGGGGGACAAATGTGGGGCACATACGTTCCCTTACCTGGAAATCGAGAATTCGACGGCTCAGGTAGAACATGAGGCGACAACCTCTAAAATCGGCGAAGACCAGATTTTTTATTGCAACCAGCGGGGAATTT
>OGZA01001677.1_pt1 | contig 14589 bp, 10 predicted proteins | sample 1576591 | NCBI WGS metagenome assembly OGZA01 (sample SAMEA3541565, study PRJEB24748) | human gut metagenome | biome: human gut; feature: human-associated habitat; material: faeces | place: China | collected 2012
TTACTCTGAGAATCTTCCATAGCAAGAAGAACATTTTTCCCCGTTCTTCACCAAAACCAACTTGGTCTCCCATCATGCTGAAAGTCTGGCACGGGAATCCGCCTGTTAGTAAATCAAAATTAGGTATATTGGCAATATTCTCTTGATTTGATGTGTATGCGACAATATCACCAAGTTCTACCTCTTTGCTCGAGACTTGGTAGTTTGCTTTGTATGTTTTAATAGCACTGGCATCTATTTCGGAGAACCCAACACTTTCAAAGGGCATTATTCCGTCGTTGTGCAGTAGCTGTAAAGCCTGTCTAAATCCGCCAATACCGGCAAAAAGTTCTAAATGCTTCATAAAAATTTCATAATGGCACAGCCAATAGCATATGCCAACTTTACAGGGACGGCATTGCCAATCTGTGCATACCAAGAGTTTTGAGGGCCGGTAAAGATATAGTCATCTGGAAATGTCTGGATTCTTGCAGCCTCTCTAGGACTTAAACCTCTAGCTTCCCAAGGATGAATATACATATTGCAGTCATATTTCATATGTGACGTGATAGTCCTGCATACTTGAGACCCTCTTAATTTATAGTATTTGTCTTTAAAAATGTTATTTCGGCGAGCATATGGCATTATATCAGCGATCGACTCATGCAGAGAATTACCCCCTTGAGGCAATCTCTTAAATATCTCTATATCTCTATCATTGTTATATCGATTCTTGTGATTGTATAACTTATTAATAGTTCTATCTCCATTTATAAATTGGTAGAAAGCATTGATAGTGTATTTGTACTCACATTCGGTAAATCCAGAGAGAGGGTGCTCTATATTCGACTTTCCTTTCTCTGCTTTGGGGTGCAATATAGGGAGCCCATCTAATGCATCTTTCAATACAAATGCAGGCCTTTTAAGATTGTATATTTCATCAAAAATTTGTTTGCTGTCAATACCTATACGATTCCCAATCATGATAAACCGCTCTCGGTTCTGCGGTACACCATAATCTTGTGCATTGAGTATTGCATAATCGTATTGATATTCGCGTCCAAGATACTGAGCAAAATCTTGTTTGATCTCATCTATCTTGTTTCGCATTCCTCGCACATTCTCCATTACGAAGAATAAAGGACGTACCTCACTTAAGAAGTTGAGATATGCTTTGTAGAGATTATTGCGAGGATCATCTATAATACGCTGGCGATTTGCCATAGAGAATCCTTGGCAAGGGGGACCTCCACATACTAGCGAGATATTGTTAAGTAAATGCCTATACTCTTCAATATGCTGATTTAGTTCTTTTATATCTCCAACATAGAAGTGGCTGTCCGGCACTTCCGGATGGTTCTTTTTGTATGTATTGCAAAAATTAGGCTCAATCTCGTTTACAAACCACGGCGTAAATCCTGCTTGTTTAAGGCCTGTACTTAGACCTCCGCAACCTGCAAATAAATCGACCATTAAATGTTTCATATCTTTTAGGGCATAATGTAGCCTACGTCTTCTGCTTTGTTTATAATCTTTAACAACCTCTTAATTTGGGCCTTCCCCGGGAGGCTTCTCTTAACTATAAGAGAGGCAAGCATTTTAATGAAATCTCGATCACCTCCGGACAGAATCTGTTCACGCTCCATGTCATTGTAGAACTTCATCCAATAATCATAGCCCCTAGTGTAGAATTCAACCTCCAGCTCAATGTCGCTGTTAAATTTACGGGCACGTTTAGCTGCCTTCTCATCCGCTTTGAGGAGTTCTTTACTTATCAATGAATCCACAAACTCTTTTGTGAGACCTGCGGAATAGTCATCGCGAAATTTTTTCCATGTGGCAGATTTTTTTGCATATTCTCGAACAATAGCACCTCCTGAATCTAATAAGAACTCGTGAGCTTCTTTGGCGATAATTTCGATTTGATGGACCAGCTCGGGATACAGCATTTGCTTATTCCAAATACGTTTCCAGTCCAAATCTTTGTTCTCGGGAAGAGTTGCTATCAGTTTCGCAATGGTATATGGAACAATCTGCGCTTTATTACCGCCTTTAGGATACCAGCTTGCCTTATTAACTAAGCGATCTACATCATCGAATAGAATTACAGATGCAATTGCTTTCTTAAAGAAGAATTCGTTGATGCTTTCCTTTGATTTTTCATACATCTCAGATATTACCCCGGCAAATGCCTTCATATTATTGGCAGAACCAGCACATACAACATGCGGATTCATATAAATGGTGTTTAGACATTTGGCCAGTTTCTCTTTTTTCACGACTTGGTTTTTCGGGCTTTTCAAACGATAGCGATTCCTTTGTGCTTCGGTCATCTTCATTTGATCCTGCTCCCAACGTCCCTTTGATCGTTCGTAATACCATACGGTTTGGTGAGGACTGCCATTTACTGGGGGTGCCAAATGTTTTAGGGACAGTTCCTCCATAATGCGGTGGAATGGATCGTTGGAGAAGAAATCAGCATCGCTAACTGGATTCTGGCAGTTTGCGCTTTTTGATATTTGTTGTGTGATGTCATTATATTTGGCTTCATCTTCTTCCGATAAATCCCCCTCAAGATTAAGTACGGTTAATTTCATCGGTACAAATATCTTGGAGAAATTTTCGGGTTTTGCCTCTTTCTTTAAAATGGCACTTGCCAATGATGCTGTAGTCTGTCCGCCATTAATTATTTGGAAATCATTAAATGACAGAATTCTTGAACCATCCTCAGACAATTCAATCGAATGAGCTACTACGGCAATACCATTATTGTAGGTAAAGAAGTTCTCAGGATGATTGCCAATAATCGTTTCTCGAATTTTCCGATTAACCTTTCCTCGGGCACTTAAAAATGCTCGAACATTACCCTCAAGAAGTCTACTCCCGTGATCTATATATATTTCTGCCAAGAACTTACCAGGAACAATAGCCATATATGAGTCATATGCATTATTATCTCCAAGGTTTGCCTTTAGACACTGTATGCCTCCTTCACAACCGTAATCTTGGCAATTAATGCGTATTGACTCTGAGACATTTGACATCTTGATCTGATAGAAACGCTCTATTGTCCAAAGGTTTATCTCTACGGGGCGATCTAAGATATTGGCGCGTGTTGTGCTTTTAACTTGCGTGCTCAACACTGCATTTGTGATAATGAAGAATTTGAACTTCAATATCTCAGAAGTTAGATTGCTAGTTCCAATACGTGTCTTCAGTTCTTTTGCAATATCTATAATCGGATCAGAGTCATCGCAGAAGCGACGAATATCTCCATTATACGCCTCCTCGATGAAGTTGCGCATGCGTGAATACAACTCATCGATACGAGTGTTTGTTAGGGTAGCCTTTTCGATAGTATTCTGGAAGTCGCTAATCAGAAGAATAAAAGAGCTGTCTGCTTCGTCGTATCCATAAGCATCAAAAGCTATTGCGCGATTATTTGAACCGCGCATCTCACAGGAAAATTGATTGGGATCTATTAGTTCCCCGAGATCTTCTAGCTCTTGAATCTTAACCTTTACAAATTGATCCTCGACATCATTGCCGTCAACGGTTGCCTCGTTGCGAAGGTCTTGAAGAAATTCTAATCTATACTCATCAATCTCCATAATGCCACTCTATTTTGTAGTCTTGAATTAGAGATAACAAAAGTTCATATTGAACACGAATGATCGCTTCATTTACATCAGTCGTTACTAAGCGAGGAAATCTTTCGTTTACACTATATCTATCCACACTAGAAACTTCATAAACAAATTCATTATAAATAGGATCGAATGAGAACCCACTATCAACAAGCTTATTAATGAATATATCTTTATGTTCGTCATTGTCAAACTCTTTAAGCAGCATGCTGGCTAATTTATTCAAATTAACCCCGGTATAAGCAGGACTCATTTTTTCCAATTGAAACACTACTAATTCACCATTATTATGACTTTGAAGTTGTTCTAATGATGAAATCTTAACACTTGGTTTTCCCGTGTTAATGGCCTTTGTTTCGTACCATATGGCATCGAGCGAAAAATCTTTATGTGTTAGTTCTTGACCAGACCATGCTCTTAATGCTACCGAGGCGCCATACGTTGGGATCATATATTTTTGCAAAAATAGTAGTTCCCCTATTAACCCCATTATACGAGATTCATCCATTGTTTTAGATTTTGTTTGGAACATCTTTTTCCACGCATAAAATCTATTGATGACTAATTTATAGCCATATGTAGCATCTGTCGTAGCTGCTGTGGAGTTAATGATATCTTCACAAAATACACAAAAATTATCTAGCATCTCTTGCTCATGGAGCGAGAAGACTATGCCGGAGAATTTTGTAGAGTTATACTGGTTGATGCCAATCGTGCTAGAGGACTTTACATTTTGAGGTGTAAAACATCCTCTAAATTCAAGCGCATAGTGGCATTGATCATCTACTCCAATGTATATATCAAGGGGATGATCCGTATCAACGCGCGTAAAATGACCAGGGGCAAAGTGTTCCTTAAATTTTTCTAATATCATCATAAGTCCTCATCCTCCTCTTCTATATTTTCAAATAATTGTCGCTGATAAGTTAAATTCCCTTTGTATTTTATGCTTTTAGCATTTTGAGGCCCGTTAGCGGGGAAGCCAACAGCAAAGCCTATAATTGGATTTTCCCCTAATTGCTCTTTATAGTTGAGTAACAATTTATCCGAATATTCTGATTCAGAATCAGGTCGGATAAAATAAACGATAAGTAGCGGTTTCCGATTATCAGCAAAACGATACCATGCCACATTAGGTAAGGCTTTTGCGGAATCTTTTACCGCTTTATGGTATCGTTCTTTTACCAGTTCTATGGTTACTTCATCCAATCCGATTTGGCCATCCGAGTTGCCTCCTAATACGCCTCGACCAGTAAAACATAGATGGCCTCGACTAATGTAAATATCTCGTTTGGCCGTTTTTACAGCAATATCATCCGATATTTGATATACCACATCTCCTACCCCGCTATGTAAAGCAACATCCCACAGTTCCAACTTGTCGCAATATTCGGCCTCGATAAATTTTACAATTTCTCTGGGATTAAATTTTCTATTATCAGGCGACGTTACTATATGATTGAGTAAATTCTTAATAATGCGGCAAGGTATATTACGGGCTATTTTACTTTGTGATTCATCCGCTTTCTCCCGAATAGTCGTAAACGATAAACCTTCCTGCTTAATAGCTTCAACTAATTGTTGAACGGCGGTAATATTATTATGGTTATTCTTGATATTTGTACTAGCATATGGCGTTTCAAATACGCCTCCCCAATATGTAATATGATCTATTACATTAAAGGCATGGCGCATCTTATTGGCCGCTGTAATTTGCAGCTTGTCGCTTTCATCGCGGACTCTAATGCCGAACTCTTTTGGTGTGAGCTTATTCTCGAACATTCGTTTAAGGTCATCCTTAAGCTCCTCTGTTGCAATAGAAATCTCTTTGTAATTTTCAATACTATCGCGGGCAGCCCATATTTGGCATAAATCATCATATCCATTGCGATAGCCAAACCATCTCCCCATTTGTAACAATACGTCATAAGTGGCTGTATTGCGGTAGAAATAACTAGTCATTAAGCCTTTTAGTGTAAGGCCACGAGATAATGCCAAACCTCCAATAGCAATAACTCTATTTACTCCACTATAATCCAACTTATCGCTATCTTTAGAGCTATTAACTACGACTATTTTGATTTTCTCAATTGCCTTAAGAAGAGTGTCTTTTTGCAATACTTTGTCAGCTGGAATTCCTAAATGTGAATAATGCTGTTCCCAAATATGCAAAAATTTTTGGAATACATCTAGATGCTGATTTTGGACGAAATCGTTGTTAAAATCTATATTGACAGAATCATAAATGTATTTATACAACTCCTCAATGTGGGTTTTGATATATCGCTGGACTTTTGTAAAACGAGACATGTTGATCATCATTGTCCGAGGTTGCAGTCTGTCTCCTCGAAGATCTCGAATTACATTTGCCAATAAAAACGAATATACAGCCTCATCCAAAGACAATGGGAGTATACCAGCCCACTCTTTGGGGTGTTTATGATAAAACTCTTTTTCTGTTAATTCAGAAGGACTGGCAACTTTTATATCATCATAATCTGGCTCGACGATATCTGTTATATATTTAATCCAATTATTGTATTTGCCTCCATCTTGGAAGATTTTTCTAGCCCCAATATAGCTGGATGGCGTAGGTAATACATAAATAAAATGTTCCGGGAACAAGTCTGCATTTGCCATATCTTCATTGGTGTCAGGATCGATAAAAACATTGGCAAATGGAGTTGCAGTAAAACCTACATAAGTGGCGTTATTGAACGCATTGCATAGCTGTCTAATAATCTTGTTTGTCTTAGTGGGGTCAAGTTTATCCTTTTTAGTATTGATGGAAGCATTATCCGCCTCGTCATCAATCAAAAGCATTGGTTCATGTATAAGGTCATCGAGCATATCCTTATTTTGCTCGGTGAGCCAGTTGTAAAGCTTCGTTAGTACGCTAACATTCTTTTTTACGATAAACATAACAAGCGACCTGTGAGAATTCAATGTCGTTACTATGTTGTCAGCATTGCCTCTAAAATCGTCTTGATAAGAAGTGAATGCGGTAGCTCTAATCTCCTTATTGTCTAATCCAACACCTACACGCTCTAATCTTTTTTGCATGTAGCCGTTATTGTCAACTCTGATAGTAAAGCCAATGATACCTTCCTCCATCCGTTCTTGAGTTTGCTTGCGCAAGCTCTCGGTAATTCCGGTTAGCAGAATTACGACTTTGTAGCCGGCATCCGCAGCTTTGCAGATTAAACCTCCATAAGTTGCCGTTTTCCCTGACTGCACATCTCCGATCACGAGACCTCTTCGTAGCCGCTTACCTTCAATTTTATCATTGGGATTCCCCAAGCAATTCATTAAATTGGTAAGCGTTTCTGACTCTAATTTATTGACGCTATTAATATCTAAGTGTTCGCGGTTGATAAGATGGCTACGGTATCTATTCCAGAAGAACTCTTCTTCCGGTTCAAATGAAGTGTACCAATCGCGTTTTTCGTCATATTGATCATATATGTAGCAGGCTGCAGTATGCTTGATTTTGAAGTGATATTCTACATCCGTTTTAACTTTCTTGTAATCATCTTCCTCTAAATCAATGCCAAAGGCCGAAGCTCGTTCTCGGATGATGGGTTCAATATCATCCTCCGTGAATGTGCCTTTAAATTCAATAAGACTTCTAATGTGTGCAAGCACAACATCATTTATGAATTTATACAATTGATTCTCAGATAATTTCACACTTCGAAATGCTTATATAATCGTTCTTTCAGATTCGGATGACCATAAAATGACTCATTCTTAAATATCCTATCAATGGTATCCTTTGTAACTTCAGAGAATTGTTGAGCAAATTCCACCATGAGAATTGCTTTATGAAATAGATCCTCCTCTCTATTTGGGTCCTCTTTCTCTATTATCGCATTATTTGATTGATCAATATACATTTGTTGAATAGGGATATGCTTTTCAATTTCATCAATAAGCATATCAACATACTCCGCATATTCATCAGGTATTTTGCTTTTAGCAAATGCAATAAAAGGGCTGTCTCTATTGATCTCATAAAAGTAATGGCCCTCGCGATCTTCTATTCGATTCCAAATGAAATCAATATTTCCGTTGATATTATTGCGTCTTCCTCGATGGGTGTATTGGCGTATTGAGAATTCTAAAGCCTCTTCTACTTTTCGTCTCAATCTCGTCTGAATAATTTTGGGTATAGTGGCTTCTTGCTTCTTGATATCTATTTGCCATATATCATCAAGCGAATTGGGAATATCCACGCGAATACGAGCATTTTTAGTGAGCTCATGACTTGTGTGTAACCCAAACCACGTTCCCCATCTAATTAGACGGCGGTTGCGATATAGATAATAACCTTGTTTTGTGCGTAAATTCTCATAGCCACCTAATTTCTCAATATCAGAAGGTGATAAGTCTTTATAATACGGGAGCACATAAGGTTTTACCTTTATGTATCGTTCTACGCCATTGGAGTCTTTGATCTCAATGGAAACCTCCTTCTTCTTGGTTGTTTTTTCGTGAGTTTCAAGAAATGGGTCTAAAGCCTTAACTTTATGGTTGTTTAGACGCATTGTTATAGCATTACCGCCCTTGGCTCCTATATACCGATGAAAAATAAGCCCTATATATTGTGCAATTTTGCTCTTATAATCACATAATGCAGCATATATCTGTCCATTATTAGACTTCTCTAAAACATCGAAATCTTCCCATATCACCAAAGTGCCATGTTCATAATTCTTCAAAGAGTCAATGGTTGGAAGTGCCGCTATTTCATTATCGTTTAGCTCCAAGATGTCCCAGTCCTTATTCTCTTTAATAAAATTATAATCCCAGCGGTATGAAGATATATGTTGACCTTTTTTACTCACAACAGTTAATTTGCTGCATTGAGAAAGAGAGGCTGCTTTAAGACCGAGTCCGAATCTTCCTAGATCGGTCTCGGAGCGCATAGACTCTCTAGACGTACTGCCATATCGCATAGCTTCTAAAAGCTCACTCTTAGTCATACCATCTCCATCGTCCAAAATACTAACAAAGCAATGGATTGGGTCAGATGGGAAAAATAGGTGCACATTATGGCTATTGGCGCTAATGCTATTGTCAATTATATCTGCAATTGCGGCTTCAAATGTATATCCCATTGAACGCATAGACCCCATTAAGTGATCTGCTTTAGGAATATTCCGTACGATTCGCGCCATGGCTGCACAACAATTAATTAAATGAATTCTAAGCTATTTACAAATATAATAAAAAACTATATCTTGAATGCATGTATAAGTAAGAAAAGAACTTGCATGTTTTTTACATGGCAACTTTGTAATATATGGTTGCCTAATTCAAGGGAAATAGCTAATATTAAAACGCTTAAGCCTTTAAATTAAGGTGGCTAGTGGATGGGGTAGCCGCTTATATAGGTGAAACATCTTGTTTATTTACGTCTGTTATAAGACTTCGGTATCCTCAAAGCTGCCACGAGAATATAGTTGATAATTGCTTGCCAAATCAATGTTAAACACAGACCTTTTGAGGTAAATATTATAATTAAAATGCAGATAGTAAGATAAAATAACCAGACTGAATATTAAGAGTGTCGTAATATGCTTGCTGATTTTCCAGATTTATAAAGTAATTTCCCCATATCCGGCAATCCTGGCGGACTATTAGCGGTCGCACGAGGCGACCGCTTTTTGTATGCCTGTTTCATGACTTTATCGTCTTAATCCTGTTCTTGGTTTCTTGCCCAATAGGAGGGTAGCAGCACGGGCACAGCGGCGGGCCCATTGCAGGTCGTCATCGTCCTTGTTCCGCCAGGGGAGATCGCTTTGCGAACCTCCGCCACCACCTCCGATAGATACGGCTGGCGTATCAAGCATACCAACAAAGATAGCTACAGCTATGTCGGTCAGCTCGCTGCTGTTGGCAACCTCCCGATAGTCGAACTCTTCGTTGAAGTAGTCAAGTACCCGCTCCGGGATGTAGAAACGCTGTTCCCTTCCGCCATGGGAAGAAAGCGTGTATGACACCGAGCCGGAACGATAGTGAGTATAGTCCATATCGGCTGCCGGTCTTTGAACAGGTCCCGGCCTATGGGTTTGAGAAGTATTGACCTGAGCGGCAAGTCTCTCCCGGTAGTGGAGCTTTTGCCAGGTATGGTGAAGTTTCGAAATCATCAGGTTACGGGCCACTCCCAGTTCGGAAGCCTTGTATTTGGTATTTCCTTTGAGGATCGCATATCCACGGAGAACATCTTTCTTATCTTTCCGTTCATATACGGAATAGCCTCTCCGGGCAAGTGCCTTCTTGTATTCTTCCCATGACCACGATGGCATGGTTCTCAATACCTCCATGCACTCTCTGCTTACTTCCGGAATGTTGCGACTTCGGATTTCTTCCGCAGTCTTCCAGCCACGTTTCACTGCAACTCGCTCGGCTGCACGTTGTGCCCGAAGATGGATGTTATGGTCATTGTTGATGTTCCCGTTTTCATCAAAGCGGCAAATTGCGGCATGGAGATGGGGAACTTTCCCTTTGGATTCCATGTGCAGATAAACAGTGTATTTGCTGTTTGCCAGATTGGTCGGACAGGAACGGACTTTCCCGTCCTTGCCGGTAATCGTTTGTTTGTCGAACTCTTCGGCGAACTCGTGCCAGAGCTTTTGCCAGTCCTCAATGTCATAGAAACTGGTATGCTCAGGCGATGGACTCAACTCTATTCTGATTATGGAATTCTTTATCGGCCGATGCCGGGAAAGGGTCAACTGCATGGAGTTCCATATTCCCATAGCGTCCAGATCAGTGGGTAGCAGATTGTCCAATACCCGATATATTTTTTCCGGATGCTTCTTGTGTTTTGATTCACCAGTAATATAACGGAGGTCATTGATACCGTAAGATATGGCTTTGGCTTTTGCAATCATTTTTCTTCTGGTTTGGGAGTTGACGGGACTCGGTTCTGCTCACGGACGGCTGTCAGAAAGTCGCTGACCGCCTCGGCGATGGGCCGGAGTTTATGGAACCATCCGGCCATGAAGGGGTTCTGGTTGAACAAGGTGAGCCGTTGGCTTGTGGACATTCCTTGAAGCGCCGAGGTGTACCTGATCAGGTCGGAGCGACAACCGTCCAGTTCCTGCAGCAGGGCGGCCTCCTCACGGGTGAGTCTTGCCCGAGGTGTGTAGCCGTATGCCCGTGCCAGCAGGTAGTCGCTCACGGTCATGCCGCATTGTTTGGCCCGCGCCCGGATCTCTTCCTTTTGCCGGGGTGTTACCTTGGCCCCGATGAATACCGTTCTCTTCGCGTCGGAAGCAGTGTTTTGTTCTATCGTTTCGTGTTCCATGAAAATCATCTGTTATAATGGTTGAAAAGGTGCGAGCTTGCGAGCAGCGTACCGGCAACAAATGGAAGCCGGCAAGAGCGCCAATGTACAACCGTAACGCAGTGAGGTTATACCTTGGCATATCTCGCAACACTTCGTGTCGGGCTTTGGACAACGCCCCGCACCGGATATACAAGGGTGATTGGCAACTATATCGGCAGCGGAGGAGGGCGCCGTTCCGGTTCCCTGAAACAGAGGGAGCAGGTAAACAGCCCCTGTGCTCTGGCAGTTCTGCTTTATTCATTATATATACCCCGGCAATAAAGTAAAGTCGGAATCAAATCCGGAGGTCGGGGTTGAGCCGATAGGCGTTGCCTTCCCGTATGACCATCCGCTGCTCCCGGAGGAAAGCCGCAACCTGGGTCGCACGGTTGCCCCCGAACTTTACGCCCTGCAGCTCATAGCCCTTTTTTAGCCGTTCTTGGTATTCGCGGTAGCTGCCGATACTGCCCTCCGCAAAAACGGCATCCAACGCCGTGCGGTGTACATCTTCGGGAATGTCGCGTGCCGGGTCGAACGCTCCCTTGGCCGGACGCCCCGCACCCCGCTTCCGCGGCTGGTAGGGCTCCACCAGTTCGGGCAGCGTCTCGCTGTTGATACGGAAGGCGAAGGGCTCGAACTCGCGGTCGCGGATATGGATGGCTTCCACCACGCTGATCGACCGCTCCTCTTTGTCCACTTCAATCTGCATGACGGTCTCGGCCTTGTTGTTGAGTTCCGTGCCGATGTGGCCGCGGGCGTTTTCATCATTCTTGTTCTGGTGCAGGATGGTGTGGATATGGATCTGCCGGTCGTCGGTCCATTGCATGAAACGGGAGATGATGTCGGTCGCCTCCTTGGGCGAGTTGATATCGTAGAGCAGGTCGCGGATGCCATCTATAATCACCAGACCGAGGTGGGGAATGGTGCCGATGGCATGGTCGACAATGGCCAGCCGCAAGTCGGGCGGAAATTTGCGCAGTGTCAGCATCACCAGGTTGTCGGGATCCTGCTCTTCGGGCAGTCCCGCCAGCCGCAGGATGCGCCGCAGTACCTGCTGGCAGTGGGGCCGCCCCTGCTCGGTGTCGATGTAGAGGATGCCCCGCTTCCCCTCGGGAAAGGAGGCGCGGTAGTGGAGCACCGTGCCGTTCGCCAGGGCCGCCGCGGTGAGGGCCGCGACGTTGAAGGTCTTCTTGCTCTTGGCCTTCCCGATCGAGGCGCTGAAGTTGCCCAGTGTCCCGATCACGGAGCCGTCCACCCACAGCACGGCGGGCGACTGCTCGCAGGCGTCTGCTGCCCGCACGGCCGACTCCTTGATGCAGAGGGTCAATTCCTCCGGAGTTGGCGTATGGTTGTCTGTCGTTTCCATCGCCTACCAGTTTTTAGGGTCGGGTTTGCGGCGGTGCGAGGCGATTAAGGCCTCGTTCTTCTCCTCGAAACTTTGCGCGGGCGGGGTTTTGCGGGACGATTCCAGCCACTTGTCCAGCTCGTCCCGATAGATGTAGAGGTGCTTGCCCTGTTTGATGACGGGGATGTTGTCCTTCTTGACCTTGTAGTAGAAGGTCGAAAGGGGCATCCGGAGGTATTCGCACGCCTCCTGCACCGTCATCGGGACGTGCATGTTCTCCTGGGGTGCGCTCTGTCGCGAGATGTTCTCCGAGAGCAGGTTCTCCATGCTTGCGATCCGGTCGCACAGTTCGCCGACCACCGTCGGCAGGTCGTTGAATGTAAGTTGGTCCTTTGCCATGTCGTTATTGTTTTTAAGGGATTCAACATGGTGCAAACCAACGGAATGAATTCACGCAGACCAATGCTGACGGGAATCATTTTTTCATCAGCAGGGGTTCATTTTTTCCGATGGCCGCCGATTAGTTCCAGATGGAAGCGGAAATCGCCCTCGTCGGGGATGTCGATTGGAATATGGCTCGGGACTGCGACACGCAGGTTGCGCTGCAGGTATTCGACGGTGGCGTTGTTGAGTTCGTGGGGAAACGACAACTTGATGAATCGGGCCCGCTCTTCGAGCGAGATGTGGAGCCGTTCGCCGATGTTCCATGCCAGGTGGCGCAACTCCGGCGACCGCAACGGGCGGTCCGGGTTGGAGCGCAGCGGTAGGCAGGAGTCCGTCCGGCCGCAGGCCATCTGCTCGATGTTGGTAAGGAGGGTGTCGAGGGCCTTCTGCGACAGGAAGGGCGCGGTTGCAACGGTCACATATTCACGGATGGCCTCCATGAGTTCGGCGTGGCGTCGGGCCTCCTGCTGTTTCATCTCCTCCAGCAACTGGTTGTATCTTTCCATGTAGGGATCGCGGTGCGGCCCGGCGGTGATTCCCGCTTCGACCTTGGTGGCCTCCTTGACGGGCTCGATTCCTATTGTCTCAGCGCGGTTCTCGGCCTGCTCGGTGACAACAGCCCGGGTGCGTTCTGTTTTGTCAGCCTCCAACTTTTGCCGATTGGCGGAAGGGGAGAGCGAGTATTTTATAAGCCAACGGTAGATGTACCGTTGCAACACACCGCACAAGACGATTGATACCACAAGTATAATGATGACGGGCGTTGCCACGGGCGTGATGTTGATGCCGTGACACAGGTAAAGGTAGTTGTCGACAACGGTAAATAGGACCGCTGCGAGGGTCAGAACCAGACTTATTCTTTTGGCCCGTTTTTGGAGTGTATTAGCCATATCCGCAACTGTTTGTAATGGTTACGGAGGTGAAGTTATAATCCAAATTCCGAATAGTCACAAAACAAAGTATGATAGTTATTTGATATCATAATAACTATCATACTTTAACAATCAACCCCGGCCGAAAACCGCCCGTTACTTCTTCCGCATCAGGGTGATTTTTTTGCTGGCTTCCCGTTTGTTGGCATCCACTACCTTGATATACCGCTGGGTGGTCGTAATACTTTTGTGCGCCATGATGCTCTGTATGGTGCGGATGTCCGTCCCGGCAGCCGCCTGCAGCGTCGCAAATGTTCTGCGATAGGAGTGGAAGGAGATGTTCTTGGTGATACCTGCCGAGCGGATCCACTCCTTCATGTAGGTCTGGGTCCAGCAGCGCTGCAACCCCTTGAAGACCATTCCCCGCTTGTCGGGGCTGTAGCCGATCAGATCCAGCGCCTCCTCGCTGATGGGGATGATGTCCTCGGCACGGTTCTTCTGGGTGACGATGTGCACGCACTTGCCACCGGCCGAGTAGTCCACGATGTCCTCCCAGCAGAGGGCGAGGATGTCGCTGATGCGCAGGCTGGTCATGCAGGAGAAGAGCGATGCCGTCTTCAGCACGGGCTTCTTGCAAGGCGTTTCGGCCAGCTTGTAGAGCTCTTCCACTGAAAGATAATCCTTGACCACATCCTCCGTTTCAATCTTGTCCAGGAAATCATTGACATTGGTCTTTATCAACCCGTTACGGTAGAGGATTTTCAGAAGCCCCCTGAATGTAGACCAATATCCCGATGCGGAGTTTCGTGTGATACGTCCCTTGCGCTTGAGCTTGTTGGCCGTCAGCAGGTATTCGCGGAACTTGTTGCAGAGGTCGATGTCTATCTCCTCGAAGGTGCACTTGCCGTGTACGAAGTTGCGGAAGTGGAGGTAGACGAACTCCCATTTGGGGTCATGTTTACGGAG
>OGZA01001682.1_pt1 | contig 14570 bp, 11 predicted proteins | sample 1576591 | NCBI WGS metagenome assembly OGZA01 (sample SAMEA3541565, study PRJEB24748) | human gut metagenome | biome: human gut; feature: human-associated habitat; material: faeces | place: China | collected 2012
TTTCATGCTCGATCCCGTCCGGCTGATGGCACCGTAGGGTACAGAAAGAACAGGGCGCGCCCGAGCGCGTGCGCGCGCTCTACGGGCAGCGGCTGTATCTGTCGGCGTCGAAGGCCGAGCGCTTCAGCGCCTGCCGCTATGCCTATTTTCTGCAATACGGGCTCAAGGCCAAGCCCCGCCGCCCGGCCGCGTTCAGCCCGCCGGAGATCGGCACGTTCTTCCACTATGTCCTGCAGCACACGGCGCAGGACGCGACGGCCGCCGGCGGCTTCGCCGTCGTGACCGACGAGGAACTCGGGCGCTTCACCGACCACTGGACGCAGCGCTACATTCACGACGAGCTCAACGATTTTCAGGAGAAATCCGCGCGCTTTACCTACCTCTTCCGCCGCCTGTGCCGGCAGGTGCGGCAGGGGGTGACCGACATGGCGCACGAGCTGCGCGCGGGCGATTTCGTGCCGCTGGATTTCGAGCTCAACTTCGCCGACCCCGAGCAGATCGCGCCGATCACGCTCTCGGACGGCGAGGTAACGCTCAACATGAGCGGCGTGGCCGACCGTGTGGACGGCTGGCTGCACGACGATAAGCTCTATCTGCGCGTGGTCGACTACAAGACCGGGCGCAAGGAGTTCTCCATGTCCGATGTCTGGTACGGCATGGGGCTTCAGATGCTGCTGTACCTCTTCGCGCTCGAAGCAAACGGCGGCGGGCGCTATGACTGTGAAGTCCTCCCCGCGGGCGTCATGTACGTCCCCGCGCGCAGCCGCATCCTCTCCATGCCGCGCGACGCGGATGAGGAGTCCGTCTCTGCCGAGCGCGCAAAGGAGCAGCGGCGCAGCGGCCTTGTGCGCGAGGACGCAGCGCTCATTGAGGCATGGGAGCGCGGCGACGATAAGCGCTATATCCCCATAAAGTTCCGCGGCGGCAAGCCTGCGGCGGATTCCCTCGCCAGTGCCGAGCGCTTAGGGCTTCTCGACCGGCATATAAAAAAGACCCTTGCGGGCATGGCAAAGCAGCTGCGTCAGGGCAGCATCGCCGCCGACCCGTTCTACCGCGGCCAGCAGGAGAACGCCTGCCTGAACTGCGATTATTTTGACGCCTGCCATTTCTCCGACGGTGAAAACGGCGAGAGCTGCCGCTATACCCCGAAGCTCTCCGCGGAGAAGGTCTGGGCGCTTATGGAGGAGGGCGACGCCAATGGCTGATTTCAGACCCACAGCCTCGCAGCAGGCCGCGATAGATGCGCGCGGCGGTGCCGTGCTCGTGTCCGCGGGCGCGGGCAGCGGCAAGACCCGCGTGCTCACCGAACGCCTCATGGGCTATATCTGTGACGATGCCCACCCTGTCGATCTTGACAGCTTCCTTATCATCACCTTCACCCGCGCCGCCGCGGCGGAGCTTCGCGGCAGGATCATGGAGGAGCTTGCCGCGCGCCTTGCCGCAGACCCCGGCAGCCGCCGTCTGCGCCGCCAGAGCGCGCTGTGCCGCCGTGCGCAGATCGGCACCATCCACAGCTTCTGCGCGAACGTCCTGCGTGAGAACTGCCACGCCCTTGGCCTGACTCCGGATTTCAAGATCGCCGATGAGGAGCGCGCCGAAGCCATGCGCGCCGCCGCGCTCGAGCGCACTCTCGACGCGCGCTATGACGCGCTGGATCAGCTCCCCGGTTTCCGCCTGCTTGCCGATACCGTCGGCGCGGGGCGGGACGACCGCCGCCTTTCCGACCTTGTCCTCAAGCTCCACAGCCGCATGCAGTGCCACGCCCGCCCGGAGGACTGGGCGCGCCGTCAGGTCGCGCAGCTCAAGACCCCGGCGCAGGATGTCGCCGAAACGCCGTGGGGGCAGGAGCTGCTCTCATGGGCAAAGCGCACCGCCGATTATTGGAGCCGCGAGATGGACAGGCTTCTTGAAGCCATGACCGCCGAGGAGAAGATCGCCGCCGCGTATACCGAGAGCTTTTCCGTTACTGCCGCCGGCATACGTGAGCTCTCCCGCTGCCTTGACCTCGGCTGGGACAGGGCGCGCGGCTGTCTGCCCATAGAGTTTCCGACGCTCAAGCGCCTTATGAAGTCGCCCGACCCCGCGCTTTCAGATATGCTCAAGGCGCGGCGCACCGCCTGCAAAAAGGCGATGGACGGCATGAAGGACACGCTCTATTCCGATTCCGCTTCTCTCCTGCGCGAGATGGAGCTCACCGCCCCTGCGATGGAGGCGCTGCTCGAGGTCACCCTTGACTTTGACCGCGAGTATACCAAGGATAAGCGCAGCCGGGGCTTGGTCGATTATTCTGACCTTGAACACCTCACCGCGCAGCTGCTCACGAACCCCGACGGCAGCCCGACCGAGACGGCAGCGCGCATTTCCCGCCGCTTTACCGAGATCATGGTCGATGAGTATCAGGACGTCAGCCGTGTGCAGGACGCGATCTTCGCCGCTGTGTCGAGAGCCGGTAAGAACCTCTTCATGGTCGGGGACGTGAAGCAGTCCATTTACCGCTTCCGCCTTGCCGATCCTGCCATCTTCACCGAGAAATACCTGAGCTATTCCGACTATGAGTCCGCCAAGGCCTCCGCGCCGCGCCGCATCCTGCTGCGCGAGAACTTCCGCTCCCGGCGTGAAATTCTCGACGGGGCGAACAGCGTGTTCTCCCTGTGCATGTCCCGCGCCTTGGGCGACATGGACTATGACGACGCGGCGGCTCTCCGCTGCGGGGCAAAGTACCCATCGTCTGTCCCGAAGCCGGAGCTTATGCTCCTCGCCCTGCCCGAGAGCGAGGATGAGAACAGCCCGGATAAGACCGCTCTTGAGGCTGAGCTTGTCGCCCGGAAGATAAATTCTCTTATCTCCGCCGGGACGACCGTCGCGTCAAACGGCGGGGAGCGCCCCCTTGAGTATGGGGATGTTGCCATCCTCCTCCGCTCCGCCAATACCGTCGGCGGCGTGTACCGGCGCGCCCTCGGTGAGCACGGCATCCCCGTGTCCTCCGTTCAGGGCGGCGGTTTCTTTGAGAGTGTTGAGGTCTCCACGCTCATCTCCATGCTCGCCGTCATCGATAACCCGCATAAGGACATCCCGCTCATCGCTGTGCTGCGCTCGCCGTCATTGAGCTTCAGCCCGGATGAGCTGTCCGATATCCGCAGCGCCGATAAAAAGGCGGATCTCTACACCGCCCTGCTTACCGCCGCGGAGAATAACGAAAAGTGCCGCGATTTTGTCCAGCGCCTTGACGCGCTGCGCGGAGCCGCCGCTGACCTCAGCGCCGCCGAGCTCACTTGGCGCGTCATTGAGGAGCTGGACATGCTCGCCCTCTGCACCGCCATGGGCGACGGTGCGCAGCGCCGCGCAAACCTCATGGCGCTCGTCGGCCTGTCCGAGAGCTTTGAAGCCACAGGCTACCGCGGAGTGCACCGTTACGTGCTCTGGCTGCGCCGCCTTGCCGAAAAGGGGCAGGAGCCCTCCACCGGCGGCAGCTTCAGCTCTGCCGTGCAGATCATGTCCGTGCATAAGTCCAAGGGGCTTGAGTTCCCCGTCGTGTTCCTCTGCGATACTGCCCGCCGCTTCAACCGGCAGGACAGCCGCGAGAGCGTCCTTGTCCACCCGGAGCTCGGCTTGGGGCCGAAGCTCATCGACCTCAAGCGCCGCATAGAGTATCCCACCCTTGCGCGCAACGCCATCAGGCTCCGCCTTGAGCGGGAAATGCTCTCGGAGGAAATGCGCCTGCTCTATGTCGCCCTCACCCGGCCGAAGGAGCGCCTGTTCATGACCGCCGCCCTAAAGGACCCGGAGGGCACTGTCGAAAAGCTCCGCACCGCCGTCACAAAGCCAATGGCACCGGAGGTGCTCAGTCAGGCGCAGTCCCCGGTGAGCTGGCTCATCTATGCTGCCCTTGCCGACGGCGGCGAGAACCTGACCCTCAGCTATTGCAGCACGAGTGACACCGCGGAGAGCACGGAGTTACCCGATGAAGAAGCGCTGGAAGCCGACGCGGCCATGCTCTCGGAGCTAAAGCGCCGCCTTGCCTTCCGCTATCCCTATGCCGAGGCCGTCGACCTGCCCTCAAAGGTCACGGCTACCGAGCTCAAAGGCCATGCCGAGCCTGACCCCGACGGGGAGCGGCTCGTGCAGGAGGCCAATTACAGCTTCCGTATGCCGGAGCTTGGGGATGAGGAGCGTAAGCTCACCGCCGCGGAGCGCGGCGTCGCGACGCACCTTGTGCTGCAATATATGGACTTCTCAAAAGGGCGCAGCCTTGATGGCATAAGGTCGGAGATCGACCGTCTCCGCGCTGCGCGCTTCATCTCCGCGCGCGAGGCCGAGGCCGTCAATGCCCGCTCGATAGAGCGCCTGTTCGCTTCCCCCTTGGGTACGCGCATGCTCGCAGCCGAAAAGCCGATGCGTGAGTTTCGCTTCTCCCTGCTCATGGATGCGGATAAGCTTTACGGGGACGCGGCAAAGGGTGAGGAGCTGCTGCTTCAGGGCGTTGTCGACTGCTGCATCGAAGAGAACGGCGAGCTTGTCATCATCGACTATAAGACGGATTACGTCAAAACCGAGGAAGACATCGCCGCCCGCAGTGAACTCTACCGCGGCCAGCTCATGGCCTACGCCGAAGCCCTGTACCGAATCTGCGCCAAGCCCGTCAAGGAGTGCGTGCTCTATTTCCTCTCCGCTGACAGAGCGGTAACGGTGTATAAAAAAACGTAAGCAGTATTCGCTCAGGCAAATTTCTTGCCTGAGCGAATATACTTGTGATATACTATATAAGTTGTTTTCGCAACTATCTTTACAGCAAGGAGTCCGCCTATGAATTTCAGAGCAGTATTGGCAATGCTGGTGTGCAAGGCGCTGCGTCTTGTCTCGCGTATCCTGCACCGCGGCGGCACGGCGATGCCCGGCCGCATCGCGCTCAAAATATATCCGGAGCTGCTGAGCCTTCTGGCAAAGGACGTCAGGACCGTCGCCGTCACCGGCACAAACGGTAAGACCACCAGCTCCCGCATGATCGAGCAGGCCTTTCTGGAGCAGGGCAAAAGTTATTTTGCCAACCGTTCGGGGGCTAACCTCATTTCCGGCATAACCACGGAGTTTGTCATCAACAGCTCCCTGTCCGGCAAATGCCGCAAGGAGTATGCCGTCATCGAGTGCGACGAGGCCGCGGCGCGCAAGGTGTTCTCCCAGCTCAAGCCGCAGGTCATCGTCGTCACCAATCTTTTCCGCGATCAGCTCGACCGTTACGGTGAAGTGACGCATACCCTTGAAAATATCCGCGAGGGTATAAAAGGCGCTCCGGGAGCGACGCTTTGTTTAAATGCCGACTGCTCCCTCACCGCGTCTTTGGCAAACGACCTTCCGAACCGCGCCGTGTTCTTCGGCATCGATAAGGGCGCTGCGCCTTCCAGACCCAAGACGGAGCTTTCCGACGCGTCGCACTGCATCTACTGCAAGAGGGAATACGAATATGATTTTATAAGCTACAGCCACCTCGGCAATTTCCGCTGCCCCCATTGCGGCTATCACCGTCCGAAGGCTGAATATGCCGTCACGAACGTCGTCGAGCAGCGCGCAAACGGCAGCAGCGTCGTCCTGATGGTCAATGGGAGCCAATACCTGGCCGAAGTGAATCTCCCGGCCATGTATAATATTTATAACGCCATCGGCGCTGTCGCCGCCGTGACGGAGATGGGCCTCGGCACCGAGGCGGCGATATCCGCGATCGCGGACTTCAAATGCGGCTTCGGGCGCATGGAGCAGTTCGACCTTGGCAAGGCCGGGACGAAGATGATGCTCGTCAAAAACCCCGCGGGCTGCAATCAGGTTATCGAGTTTCTGGAGAATATCAAGGAAAAATTCATCCTCATCGTCTGCCTCAACGACCGCGGGGCGGACGGCACGGACGTCTCATGGATATGGGACGCGGACTTTGAGGGGCTTGCCGCGATGTCGGGCTATATAGACCGCGTCATTGTCTCCGGTGACCGCGCGGAGGACATGGCCGTGCGCATCAAATACGCCGGTGTGGCCGGTGACCACATTTCGACCGAGCGCGATTACGAGCGCCTTGTGCAGTGGATATCCCAGCAGGATAAGCCGGTGTTCATCATGCCGACCTATACCGCGATGCTCGAGCTGCGCGAGGCTGTCATCCGCCGCTGCGGCGGTGACGAATTCTGGGTTTGAGGAGGCGGAAGCATGGAACTGAAGATCTGTCATTTGTACCCGGACGTCCTGAACCTCTACGGCGACGGGGGAAATATAATCTGCATGAAGCGCCGTCTGCAGTGGCGCGGAATAGACGCGGCAGTCACGAAAATGCCCATAGGTTCAACTCAGAGCCTTGCCGGGTTCGACCTTGTTTTCATCGGCGGCGGGCAGGATTTCGAGCAGCAGGTGCTGCTTGAGGATCTGCACCTGGGACGCGGCAAGGAGATAAAGGCCGCCATTGACGACGGCGTCACCTTCCTCACAATCTGCGGCGGGTACCAGATGCTCGGTGAATATTACGAGACCTATGACGGCAAGCGCTGTGATTTTATCGGTGCGCTGGAGCTGTACACGGTCGGCAGCAAGAAGCGCATGATCGGCAACTATGAGTTCAAATGCACCGAAAACGCCGGCGGCAGCGTCGTTGTCGGCTTCGAGAACCATAGCGGAAAGACATGGCTCGGCTCAGGTATCGAGCCGCTGGGTAAGATAATTTCCGGCTTCGGCAACAACGGCGAGGACGGCACCGAGGGTGCGCATTTCAAGAACGTTTTCGGCACTTACAGCCATGGGCCGATGCTCCCGAAGAACCCGGAGTTCTGCGACCTGCTGCTGAAAACGGCACTTGAGAGGAAATACGGCGCGGCGGAGCTTCAGCCGCTTGACGATACTTTTGAAAAGGCCGCGCATGACGCGATGTGCGCGCGGCTGGAGGCAAAAAGCAAATGATAAGATTCTATAACGGTCGGGTGCTGAGCTTTACCGGCGGGATAAAAATAAGCCGGGACGAGGTGTGGACGGACGGCGGGCGCATCGCCTACGTCGGGGCGGAACGCAAGGACGCGCCGCGCTTTGAGCGCGAGATCGATCTGCGCGGCGACCTGCTGATGCCGGGCTTCAAGGATGCGCACACCCACACGGCGATGACCTTCCTGCGCTCGTTTGCAGACGACATGCCGCTTAGTGACTGGCTTTATCAGCAGGTGTTCCCGAACGAGGCAAAGCTCGATGACGAGATGATATACACCTTTACAAAGCTCGGGATAATGGAATATCTCTCCTCCGGGATCACATCGAGCTTTGATATGTATATGCGCAATGAAGCCTACGCCAAGGCGAATGTCGACTGCGGTTTCCGCACGGTGATATGCTCGGCGCTCAATAACTTTGACGCGGATGAGAAGAACATAGAGCGTGAGTACCTGCGCTTTAACGATTATGATGAGCTTGTTTCCTACCGGCTCGGCATCCACGCCGAGTACACCACCGGCATGGAGCGCATGAAGTACATGGCCTCTCTTGCGGAAAAGTACAAGGAGCCCTGCTTCATGCACCTGTGCGAGACGGAGAGCGAGGTCAAGGGCTGCGTAGAGCGCTGGGGCATGACCCCGCCGCAGCTTCTGGACAGCATAGGCATGTTCGCATACGGCGGCGGCGGCTTTCACTGCGTGTGGATGAGCGATGAGGACATTGAGCTTTTCGCGCGCAAGAAGCTCTGGGCGGTGACGAACCCCGGCTCGAACGCGAAGCTCGCCTCCGGAATCGCGCCGCTGGACAGGCTCGCCGCGGCGGGGATACCGATGGCCATAGGCACGGATGGCGCGGCGAGCAACAATGCGCTGGACATGTTCCGCGAAATGTACCTTGCGAGCGTACTGCAAAAAATCGCGAATAAGGACGCCGCAGCCGGGAGCGCCGACCGCGTGCTTGAAATGGCCTGCGCCGGCGGCGCGGGCGCGATGGGGCTTTCGGACGCGGACGATATCGCGCCGGGGAAGCTTGCGGACCTCGTCGTCATAGACCTGCACAGGCCGAACATGCAGCCGCTCAATAACATCGCGCGGAATATCGTCTACTCCGGGTCTAAGGAGAACGTGCGCATGACGATGGTGAACGGACGCATCCTCTATGAAAACGGCGAGTTCTTCATCGGCGAAGCGCCCGAAGAGATATACGAGAAGGCGAACCGCCTCATGGAGAAGGTGCGCGCATGAGAGAAATAGACCTGCACGTACACACCACGGCGTCCGACGGGACACGCACCCCGGCGGAGGTAGCTGCGCTTGCGCAGAAAATCGGCTTAAAAGCCATCGCGATAACGGATCATGATACGGAGTCCGGATATTTTGAAGCCGCCGAGGCGGGGGAAAGGCTCGGGATAGAGGTCGTGCCGGGGATAGAGATAAGCACAAAATACGGAGTGGCCGTACACATCCTGGGCTATTTCATAGACCCGCAGTCGCCCGAACTGCGCCCGGTGCTGGACTGGGTGATAAACGACCGCAACGACAGGAACCGCAAGATGGCGGAGCTCATGGCGGCGGACGGCCTGCCCTTTGACTATGACGAGATGAGGGCGCGCTTCGGCGAATCCATAGGCCGGCCGCACTTTGCGCGGATGCTCTATGAGCTTGGGCTTGCCGAGAGCGTGAACGATGCGTTCCAGCGCTATGTTGAGAAAGGACAGAAGTACTATCTGCCGCGCACGATCATCCCGATAGAGATGTCGGTCGAGACAATATGCCGCTCGGGCGGCATCGCGGTGCTTGCGCATCCGTTCCAATATAAGAAGAACGACGCGGAGCTGCGCGAGCTTATAGAGCACTGCATGGCGCACGGCCTACGCGGGATGGAGTGCCGCTATTCCGGATATGACGCTCAGCAGACGGCCTACCTTGAGGAACTCGCGGAAGAGTACGGGCTGCTGAAAACCGGCGGCAGCGACTTCCACGGTGCAAACAAGCCCGCGATAAGCCTCGGCGTCGGCAAGGGAGAGCTCGACGTACCGTATGCATGGCTGGAGAGGCTGAAAGCCGCGGCAGGCAAGTGAAGAAGATACGGCTATACTCGGAGTAGAGCCCTGAAATCAAGGGGTTCTACTCTTATTCTATGTTTCGTAGAGCGCGGAATAGAGACAATAGCTTGCAGTTTCGGTATGAACTGCGTTATTCTAATAACAGCGTGCAGCGCTTATAACTTCTAAGGAGAAACATAATGACTCAGCTTTTTACAGACACCTCCGCTAACCTCCCCGTTGAGATCATCGACGAGTACGGTATTGAGGTAGTCCCTTTTTCATACACGATAGACGGAGTTGAATACATACCCGAGCGGGAATTTGACGGCAAGGCCTTCTATGCCGCGATGCGTGCCGGCAGCGAGGTAAAGACCTCGATGGTGAACGCAGGGACGTTCATCGAGCGCTTCAAGGCCGCGCTCGACGCGGGCAAGGATGTATTATATATCGGCATGTCCGGCGGCATAAGCGGCACGGCAAACGCCGCACTCATGGCAAAGCAGGAGCTGGACGAGGAGTATCCGGACAGGAAGATCGTTGTAATCGACACGCTTGCCGCATCCCTCGGCGAGGGGATGTTCGTCATCAAGGCGGCGGAGCAGTTAAAGGACGGTGCCTCGCTCGATGCTATAGAAGAGGACATCCGCGCGCAGGTGCCGAGTATGTGCCAGAGCTTCACTGTGGACGACCTCAAATATCTGAAAAAGACCGGCAGGGTCAGCGGCGCGGCGGCAATCATCGGCAACGTCCTGGGCATCCACCCGATCCTCGTCGGGGACTATGAGGGCAAGATAGTCGTAAAATCCAAGGTGCGAGGCATGAAGCGCACGCTTGCCGCGCTTGCCGAGCGCTATGCGGAGCTCGTGCTGAACAAGGCGGAGACTATCGGCATTGCCCATGCCGATAATGAGGAGGGCAAGGAATATCTCGTGCAGCGCCTGCGTGACAAGGGACTGACCGGCAAGTGCCTGAGCGTCTGCTATGAGCCGGTGACCGGCTCCCACGTCGGCCCGGGGACAGTGGCGTTGTTCTTCTTCGGGACGGACAGAATGGGATAATCAGACTGTCAAAAAACTATGTTTTGAAGTCAGATAATAGAGCAGCGGGGGAGTTTGAGGGGTAGCGCAGCGGCGGCACGGTAGTGAATGACATGCCGGGGGCATGTCAGAGCCGTGACGTGACCGAGCCGCAGCGAGACAAGGCCCGCCTCAAATTGGATAAGCCGCCGCCGAAAGGCTTGATACATCAAGGCTTCCGGTAATAGCATTTTGAACACTTTCAAAATGCTCGGCGGAAAGCGCGGTCAAAAAAGCCCTCACAGGACTTTTTTGACAAGCTGATAATAACCCGCCCGCGCACCGGATGTGCTTGTAGGCTGCGCGGCGGCTATTATAAAAAGGCTGTGTACAATTGCGTAAAAGCGTTGTACACAGCCTTATTTCTATTCCTTTTACTCGTCGAGCTTCAGCACCGCGAGGAAAGCCTCGGTCGGTATCTGCACCGTGCCGAGCTGGCGCATCTTCTTCTTGCCCTCTTTCTGCTTTTCGAGCAGCTTCTTCTTTCTCGTGATGTCGCCGCCGTAGCACTTGGCAAGCACGTCCTTGCGCATGGCCTTGACCGTCTCGCGCGCGATGATCTTGCCGCCGATGGCCGCCTGTATCGGCACCTCGAAGAGCTGGCGCGGGATGTTGTCCTTGAGCTTTTCGCAGAGCTTGCGGGCGCGGCCATAGGCCTTCTCCCGGTGGGCGATGAAGCTGAGCGCGTCGACCTGGTCGCCGTTTAAGAGCATGTCGACCTTGACAAGGTCGCTCGGCTTATATTCGCTCAGCTCATAGTCGAGCGAGGCATAGCCCTTGGTGCGCGCCTTGAGCGTGTCAAAAAAGTCGTATATTATCTCGTTGAGCGGCATTTCGTAATGCAGCTCGACAAGGCGGGTGTCGAGGTACTGCATGTTCTTGTACTCGCCGCGCCTGTCCTGACACAGCGGCATGATGTTGCCGACGAACTCATTCGGCGTGATGATCGACACCTTGACATACGGCTCGTATGCCTCGGCGATCGACGGCACGTCGGGATAGTTGTGGGGATTGTCGACCATGACGGTGCTGCCGTCGGTCTTTACGACCTTGTATATAACGGAAGGCAGAGTCGTCACAAGGTCAAGGTCGAACTCGCGCTCTAACCTCTCCTGGATTATCTCCATGTGCAGCATCCCGAGGAAGCCGCAGCGGAAGCCGAAGCCGAGGGCGACGGAGCTTTCCGGTTCATAGGAGAGGGAAGCGTCGTTGAGCTTGAGCTTTTCGAGCGCGTCGCGCAGGTCGGGGTACTTGGAGCCGTCCTCAGTGTATATGCCGCAGAAGACCATCGGCCTTGCGGGGCGGTAGCCGGGCAGCGCCTCGGCGGTCGGCTTCCCGGCGTCGGTGACGGTGTCGCCCACGTGCGTGTCGGAGACGTTCTTTATGCTCGCCGTGAAATAGCCGACGTCGCCCGCTGCAAGCTCCGCGCAGGGGTCGAGACCTATCGGGCGCAGGTGGCCGACCTCGAGCACCTTGTACTTCGCGCCGGTGGACATCAGGAGTATCTCTGAATCCTTGTGTACCGTCCCGTCGAACACGCGGATAAAGACGATGACGCCGCGGTAGTTATCATACTGGCTGTCGAATATCAGCGCCTTGAGGGGAGCGTTGGGGTCGCCCTTCGGCGCGGGGACGCCGTTCACAACGTCCTCAAGCACGGCGTCAATGTTGATGTTCGCCTTTGCGCTTATCTCCGGCGCATCCATCGCGGGGATGCCGATGATCTCCTCTATCTCCTCCTTGACCCTGTGCGGGTCGGCGGCGGGCAGGTCTATCTTGTTGATGACCGGGAGTATTTCAAGGTTGTTGTCGAGTGCGAGGTAGGTGTTCGAGAGCGTCTGCGCTTCAACGCCCTGCGACGCGTCCACGACGAGCACCGCGCCCTCGCATGCGGCGAGCGAGCGGCTGACCTCGTAGTTGAAGTCGACATGACCCGGGGTGTCAATAAGGTTGAGGGTGTAGTTCTCCCCGTCGGCGGCCTTGTAGTTGAGGCCGACGGCGCGCGCCTTGATGGTGATGCCGCGCTCGCGCTCAAGATCCATGTTGTCAAGGATCTGATCCTCCATCTCGCGCTGCTCCACCGCGCCGCATTTTTCGATGAGGCGGTCAGACAGCGTGGACTTGCCGTGGTCAATGTGTGCGATTATGGAAAAGTTGCGTATATTCTCCTGCTTTATCATTCAGGCCGTTCCTCCTCGGAAAATTCTGCAAGGGTCTGGTTCGCGCGGTCAATCACGCTCTGCATCTGGTCAAGAAAGGCCCGCGCCGCCTGCGCGGTGCTGAAAGCGATGTTCGGCCTGTCCGTCCTGCACAGCAGATAGTCGGCGCTGACCCCGTAATAGTCGCATGCGCGGCACACGAAGCCGAGCCCCGGCTCGCGCGCGCCGTTTTCGTAATGGCTCAGCAGCGCCTGACTGATGTTAAGGTCAGCCGCCGCTTTGCGCTGGCTTATGTTCTTGTCCCGGCGCAGCGCCGAGAGCGTCTCAGGAAAGCTTCTCTGCATTGTTTCACCTTAAAAATTGATAACAGTCAGTATATTATACAGATAAAAAATACCTTTGTAAATAGAAATTGCGGCAAAAATCTTGAAAACGGCGGCGAGTAGTGGTACAGTGTTTGTGTGCAAAAATAAACATTCCGGAGGAATTAACCATGTTTGAAAATCTGATAGAGATACTTAAAGCCAATCCCCGCAAGATTGTCTATACCGAGGGCAGCGATGCGCGCATTCTCGAGTCCGCAGCAAGGCTCAAGAAGGACGGCTTCCTGACTCCTATTCTCGTCGGCAACGTCGATGAGGTCAAGGCAGCGGCTGCAAAGGGCGGCTTCGATATCGAGGGTCTTGAGATAATCGATCCTCTGACCTATCCCGAAATGGACGCGATGGTCGAGAAGATGGTCGAGCTGCGCCGCGGCAAGGTCACCGCAGAGGACGCGCGCGCCGCGCTCTCCAAGGGCAACTACTTCGGCACCATGCTCGTCAAGATGGGCAAGGCCGATGCTCTGCTCGGCGGAGCAACCTACTCCACCGCCGATACCGTCCGTCCCGCACTCCAGCTCGTCAAGACCAAGAAGGGCGCGAACCTCGTCAGCTCCTGCTTCATCCTGACCCGCGGCGATGAGATGCTCTGCATGGGCGACTGCGCCATAAACATCTCCTATGAGGACAAGCTCGACAAGGAGGGCAACGTCGTTCTCTCCGCTGCCGATCAGCTCGCCGAGGTCGCCATCGAGACTGCAAAGACCGCAAAGGTCTTCGGCATGGACCCGAAGGTCGCCATGCTGTCCTACTCCACCAAGGGCTCCGGCAAGGGCGCTTCCGTCGACCTCGTGCGCAATGCCACCGCGATAGTCAAGGAAAAGGCTCCCGAGCTTGCAGTTGACGGCGAGATGCAGTTCGACGCCGCCGTCTCTCCCACGGTCGGCCAGCTCAAGTTCCCCGGCAGCAAGGTCGCGGGCTATGCCAACACCTTCATCTTCCCCTGCATCGAGGCCGGCAACATCGGCTATAAGATCGCACAGCGTTTGGGCGGCTACGCTGCTTACGGCCCCATCCTGCAGGGTCTGAACGCTCCCATCAACGACCTGTCCCGCGGCTGCAACGCTCTGGAGGTCTACTCCATGGCCATCATCACCGCCGGTCTGGTGGATTGATCCCCGTCTTTGAAAAGTAAAAAGTCCGGATCATGCGGCTCCCTTTGACGGAGGCGACGACTGATTCCGGAGATCCCCCGGCGGGTCATCGCGTTTGCGGTGCCCGTTGGGGTTTTTTTATTTTCTGAGGGCGTGGACCATCTGTATCCTACTGAGGACTATGCGGCCAATGACCGCAGGAACAGCCGGGAAACAGTTCGTACATGGCATCAAACAGCAGATCGGTATGAAACGGCTTTGGAATAAACTGTGAGACGCCCAGAGCAAAGGCCTGATCGGTGACTTGCTCAGAAACGATGCTGGAGAGAAGAATGACCCTCTGTGGGGCAGTTCCCCGGCGCTGTAACTCATTCAACACGGTTAGACCGCAGACATCCGGCAGCGCCGTGTCCATCAGCAGCAGATCGGCAGTCTGTTTTTGCATACATAATAAAACATCGCGGCCACTGCCGACGGTTGCGAGGGAGAAAAAATCATGATTTGCCACATTTTTCCACATCAACCAGCGAAATTCCTCGCTGCCGTCGGCCAATAGCACACGCTTGCGACTGGTCATATTCTAAATCCCCCCCATATTTTCAGATACAGAAATACTGCAAAAAGGGGTCTATGCGACCTCCTGCTGATCCTGATCCCGGAACTGCTTTTTCATCTGCGCAAGAAACGCCGCCAGCTCATCTGGCTCCAGCATCAGTAAAAAGAATAAGAGAGCGATTGCAGAACAACAACTGCAGCCGCGCTCTAAATCGCCATAGGCCCGAACCGTGATATGTAACTGCTCGGACATTTCCTCTTGGGTCAGCTTCCGCTTCTTGCGACGCGCTTTCCCCTGTACAGAAAAG
>OGZA01001690.1_pt1 | contig 14524 bp, 10 predicted proteins | sample 1576591 | NCBI WGS metagenome assembly OGZA01 (sample SAMEA3541565, study PRJEB24748) | human gut metagenome | biome: human gut; feature: human-associated habitat; material: faeces | place: China | collected 2012
TACTTTGTTCAGTCTAATCGTCATACTCGTTTTTTAATTATTAACTACGAGCCGGTGCCGAAGATTACTCTTCAAATTCAGCTCTTAAAATTCTCAACACGTCATCTACCGTGTCTTCTTCGAGGTCCGCTTTTTCAATCAACATCTCGCGCGGAGCATTGATAACAGCCTTAGCTGTATCCAACCCGATACCTTTAATGGCATTGATAACCCATTCATCAATTTCATCCTTGAACTCATCCAAGTAGATATCTTCGTCCATTGCGTTTTCATCCAGTTCGCGGTACACATCAATCGTATATTCGGTAAGCATACTGGCAAGCTTAATGTTCATACCACCCTTACCGATTGCCAAAGATACTTCTTCCGGTTTCAGATAAACTTCAGCTTTCTTATCTTCTTCGTGCAACACGATTGAAGAAATCTTAGCCGGGCTCAAGGCACGCTGAATAAACAACTGAATGTTAGAAGTATAGTTAATCACGTCAATATTCTCGTTACGCAACTCGCGCACGATTCCATGAATACGTGAACCCTTCACACCAACACAAGCACCTACCGGATCGATACGGTCATCGTAAGACTCAACTGCAATTTTTGCACGTTCGCCCGGAATACGCGCAATTTTTTTAATGGTAATCAATCCGTCGTTAATTTCGGGAACTTCCATCTCGAACAGGCGCTGCAAAAACACAGGTGAAGTACGGCTCAGAATAATTTTTGGATTATTGTTCTTATTGTCTACACGAGCCACTACAGCACGAGCCGTTTCGCCTTTACGGTAGAAATCGCTCGGAATTTGTTCAGTCTTGGGAAGCAGCAGTTCATTGCCTTCATCATCGAGCAACAAGATTTCCTTCTTCCAAATCTGATAAACTTCCGCACTGATTACAGTACCTACCCTATCAATATATTTGTTGTATAAACTATCTTTTTCCAATTCCAGAATCTTCGATGCCAATGTCTGACGAAGATTCAGGATGGCACGGCGGCCAAACTTGGCAAAGATTACTTCATCGGTCACTTCTTCACCCACTTCATACGAAGCATCTATCTTCTGAGCTTCTGTCAGTGAGATTTGCATATTCGGATTAGTCAAGTCCTCATCTGCAACAACTTCACGGTTACGCCATATTTCGAAATCACCCTTATCCGGGTTCACGATAACGTCGTAGTTTTCATCAGTGCCAAACATTTTCGCGATTACACTACGGAAAGACTCTTCGAGCACACTTACCATAGTTGTTCTATCAATATTCTTTAATTCCTTAAATTCCGAAAATGTATCAATCAAGCTGATTGTTTCTTCTTTTTTGGCCATAATTATTTAAAACTAATTAAGTATTTAGTGTATTTTATCTCATCATACGCAAAAGTGACGTCTTCCTCCACCAATTTGGGACGCTTTGCTCCTTCCGGTTTCACTTTTCTCTCAATGGTTACGGTAAAGTTGTCTTCTCCAGCCTCCTTCAACACACCTTCCAACTTCTTGCCGGTCTTAGTCAGCACTTCAACTTCTTTACCAATGTGTATCAGATATTGTTGCAACACCTTAAAAGGTTGTCCGATACCGGCAGAGCCTACTTCCAGCTCATAGTCTTCCTCCTCACGGTCTAGTTTAGACTCAATGTAGCGGCTGAGTTCCACACAATCATCAATCCACACCCCTTCGGCATGGTCAATTTCTACTACAATTTTGTCATCCGGAGTCACTGTGACATCTACCAAAAAGTAATCTTTACCTTCCAACCATTCGTCAACAATCCGGGTTACTACATTCTTATCTATCATTTATTAGTTATTAAGAACAAAAAAAGGGCTTAATCAAGCCCCACCATTCATCCACTTCGGTGCAAAGATACAAATTATCTATCAGTGCCACAAAATATTCTAATAAAAAATTGTAGTTTTGCAGAAACTTATAACACTATGGGTAAAAACAGTTTAAATACCAACAAACAATTCATGATAGGCAACGGCATACTTGCCTTCGGAGTCTTGGCTGTAGTCATTATCTTCCTTTATATGTCTTTCCGTTTCAAGCGGGATGCAAATAAGGTAGTCACTTACGAAGGTGTGTATAACATCGAAGTAAGTAAAGACTTTGCCGGTGACAGTATCGCGATATATGTAAACGACAGCCTACTGATGAACCGCACCATGCCCGATGCCAGTTTAAAACTAGAAATCAATCGGTTTGCAGAAGGGAATGTCCTAATGGTGGTGGACAACAAAACGGACAAAACCACCCCTTTCAATCTTAATCCAAATGGAAGCAAAGTGATTGTCAAAAAGGATGGAGAGGTAATTTATATACTCGAAAAAGAAGCGGATACAGGCCAATAAAGAAGTGAAACACCGAAGAAGAGATGTGTTGAAAGTTATTTGTATTACACAAGACCTTAACACATCTCTTCATCATGAAAATAAGTATTGAAATCTATTTATTGCAAACCGAACCAATTGCTTTTGATATTAAATAATTATTTACCAAATCTCTTTTCGATGCTAATTCTTCACTCTACTTTTTTATCACTTTTTCAGTTTCAACTTACGCATAGTTTCCAAATTTCCTGAAACTGCTTTTAACACAAGCATCGGAGAATCGGTAGTCGCCACAAGAAACGAAGCAACGCCGGCTTCAGCTTTTATTGTAGCCGGACCACGCAACTCGCCACCTTGTAATACTTCCAATTTCACTTCACGATTATTCTCTCCAAAACAACCGGTATCTTGCAAATCCTTCAAGTTGACATAAACAATCAGCAAATCACGGCACGAAGCAGACACGCCACTTTCAAAATAAGTAATATCCATTGCCTCAACCGCACCCGGTGTACGAACAACATGTTCGGCCACAGTTTTTCCATCCTTATATCCTATCGCTTTCAATTCACCTCGCTCCCAGTTGACATTGAAAAATGTAAAAGGAGGGAAGTCGATATTCTCGGCATTTCCGCCATCAGGACGAGATACATATTCCGAAGTTGATGGTTTGTCATCAGGGTATTGACGTGCTATCACCCGTCCGTTAAGCTGCAATTTCACCTCATCCACATTGCCATATACTTGCAGTGTATCTGAAGAACCTTCCAACCAATGGCTATTAATAAATACTTCGTACGTCATAGGCCCGGCAGGTGTAAAAGTACCTTCTTTCATCTGCGTACGGAAATAAAGTAAACCGAATTTGGGTAAGCGGAACAAATCGGCCAAACCACTGTAACAAATATTATCACAACATCCCCGATTATAATCATACATACTCCACACTGCCCCGCCAATAGTCCAAGGATAATAAGCACGATAACGGTTATAACTCCACTGGGCATTCCAGGCATTCTGCATCAATGCATAGTCACCATCTCCACGAGTCACGCGAGTGGTGCTATAATGACCACCAAATTCATAATCATAATATTCACGGATAAATCCCGGTTTTGAAGTTGTATTGGGACGGTTATATCCTTCCTTCCAATCATTATAACATACATCGAAACCATCATATCCATAGGTGTCGCCCGATGTGTAACATTGATCACCGGGAAACTCCTCATGAGCAATCCGCACCGCTTGATCTTTCCAACTTTTGGGAGGCCATGATTCATTAAGAGTAGTTTCCCACATAATAACAGAAGGATGATTACGGTCACGACGTATCAAATCACGAATATCTTTGTAGGTATGATCAACGAACCCCTGTGCTTTATTGAAGAACTGCCATCCAGGAATCGGTTCAATAACTAATAACCCCAACTCATCACAAGCCTCCAGCACAGATGGATCTTGCGGATAATGTCCCAAACGCACCGTATTAAAACCATTATCACGTATCTGATACATATCTCGGTATTGCGCCTGATCGGAAATAGCATTCCCTACATAAGGATACTCCTGATGCCGATTACTTCCTTCCAGTTTCAAAGGTTTGTCATTAATAACAAAGCCCTTTTCGCGCGTCATTTCAATACGCCGTATACCGATACGTGTATCCTCACAGTCAGTAACTTTCCTACCATCCATCACCTCAGTGCGCAATACATAAAGAGCCGGCGAATCCGGATACCATAATTTAGGATTATTCACGGTAAACTGTTGCGTATGGTGCTGTGTAGTGCCGGCAGCTAAAACAAGCGGACTTTCTACCAAAGCCACTTTCTTGCCGCGTCCTTTCTTCTTACTCCATTCATAAAGAGTATGTCGTATAGTCAGATGTCTTTGCGTCCCAACCTTATTACTTACCTGTGTTTTCACTTTTATCTCAGCTTCCTGTTTCGACACGTAAGGATAAGTGACAAATATTCCTCCACCGGCTACTTCATTTGCCATAATGGGATGAGTAATATGTACAGGATGCTTTACAATGAGATTCACATCGCGATACAATCCCCCATAGTAACAAAAGTCAAGGGTTTCCAAAGGCTTTCCGGGAGGTATAAGCGGATTATTACGATTATCCAAACGTACTAATATTTCGTTGCCACGGTCGGCATGAAGCATCCCTGTAACATCCACCACAAATGGAGTATAACCACCGGAATGCTGAATCAAGTGTTGTCCATTCACCCATACATCAGCCAAATGCATTGCTCCTTCAAACTCCAACCAAAGTTGCTTATCTATCTCTTTTTTACTGACATTGAGTATCTTACGATAATAGCATATCCCTTGCCACTGATGAAGCACAACAAGCGATTCCACAAAAGGAGTATGAGGCAAATTAATCTTCTCCCAATTTCCCATCGAAAGTTGATTAAATTCCTGCTTCAATGTATCCGGATGTACTGCCAAAGCCTGATTTTGTGCCTCCACATGCTGGATATTGAATTGCGAACTCCAATCAGAACCTTGATTCTTTATTTCAATCTGTTTCTGTTCCTTCTTCAAACGTTGGAATTCCCAATCAGTATTTATTTTTATACTGTGTGCGCCAAGCGGTAAAGCAAATAATAAACTTAATGCAAAAAATACAATATTCTTTTTGTTCATAATATTTATATAAAAACCTCTCAAAATTCAAACGATATTCAATTAAACAAAAGTAAATGATTTTCCGCTTATTAGATATAAATTCACTAAAAATTTAGTAAGTAGAGATTTAGCAGTAATAGTCTTTCAAGAATCAAAGCAGATTAATTTACAAGGAGAGAGCATAGTGCTCTTATCAAGCACTACACTCCCATATTCTGTCATTTAGCCAAACAAGTCTTTTCAAACAAGATATTTTTCTGTTTATCAACTACTTGTAGTTTTAAGCTATTCCTATCAATCTTACCTTTTAAAGCTGTTACACTTTCATTTACCAAAACTGGAAAATGAACTTTTTCTGATGGTTCGTAATAATAATATCCCGGCTTATTAATGTGATAATGCCCTGATATCATTACATCTATTTTACCTTTATTCAAAATAGGTATAAACTTCTCTAATACTTCAGTTGGACCATGCCATATATCACCCTGCCACTCTACTGGAGGCATATGACCGATTACAATCTTATAAGAAGCTTGTTTAAATTCATCGGATTCTATGACTTGTTCCAACCATTTAGCTTGTTCTGTCCGATAATTATCATAATCAGTTATCCCACTATATTCAATATCAGAATCCGGTTTATCTTCACCTGTATCAAGAAAAATAAAAAAAGCAGGTCCTTGACGCAAAGTAAAATATAAATGCGGTTCTTTTACTGAAAAATAATTTTGAAAAGAAGTTGCAAAAACCCCTCTCGTTTCATGGTTACCACGAGCATAGTACATTGGCTTTTCTTGAGCAAATAATTCTATTGACTTATTCATAAAGCTATTAAATACTTGCTCTTCACTCTTGGATTGAGAAACCATATCTCCATTATAAATAACCATATCATTTTCTTCATAATTTACAGCATTCAATAATTCAGAGATATCATTTGTCCGACCATGAATATCATTTAAAACAGTAAAAGATATCTCTTTCTTATCACGGTCATTAGTAGTAAAGCACAACGGTTTCTTACTCCAAACATCTGTTGCAGCTATTCTTCCATAGATAACTTCTACTCCTTGGTGATCTAATATTTCCTGAGAATAAACCCTATAACGATAAGTTGTGCCAGGCTTTAAATCTGAAATCTTGACGCTATGAATCAAACTTGTATTTTTCACTCCATTCTTAGAATCAAAATACCTACTTCTCTCCTTTTGATAAAAATTAGATCCATCATCTGGAGCCAGTTCTACCCAACCTATTGAAGGTTTATTAGACACCCAAACAATCGTAGTTTCTGTTTCCTTCAGATTCTGCAAATATGGACCATATTTAATCTCCACGCGTTCTTGAGCAAATATTACCACCGCTCCAAAGCATATCAAAAGAATGCTTATCAAAAAGCGCTTGACTTTTTCCATTTCATTTATATTTAATATTTAAAAGTTCTAATAGCCTTCATTCTGTTTCAAATTAGGATTCCGATCTAATTCCGTTTGTGTAAAAGGTAAGTATCGGTTATGTGGCTCATAATTAAGTTGTTCCAATTTACGAAATTTCTCATTCTCCGCTGTTGGTAATTCTATTACTGCCCTACGAGTAGGATCCGTTTCTTTCATATCCACTGTACCTGAAATACGATACAATGTCTGATTCATAATTGTTTCGGCCAAAGGTTTTCCTGTTGTATCCCTCCAGCGAAGTAAGTCTGCCCTACGCAAACCTTCTCCTGCCAATTCGAGACAACGTTCCTTACGCACCAGTTCCCGCAATTTATCTTGAGTATTATACTTATTTCGATCCACTACGATATGTCCTCTCGTTGTTCTTAATTCATCTAATATTTCAAAAACTTCTTCTATATTCTCATTCTTTTCCACATTAATTTCCGCTATGGTCAACAAAACCTCCGCATAACGAAACAAAATAGGACAAATAGCAGCATTACTTAATGAAGGAGAAAACTGAGTTGTTGGAAGAATATATTTAGCCCAGAGCAGTCCTGTGTGCGAAGCATTAGTAGCCGCATCCATAAAATCAGCATTTGCACTTCCACCTATTTTTTTATCTAATGTATTAAAAATGCGCTTCACACCTGCGGGTGATACAAAATCCATACCTGGATAAATCACAGTCTTATACAAACGTGGATCACGGTTATAAAACGGATGAATAGGATCATAACCTGAATCTTCCTCATCAATAGTTTTCCCATTACTCATTTCATACATATCTACAAAGTTCTGAGTTGGTACCCAAGAAGCCCATCCTCCATCTTGATTATTAAACATACGCACTGCATTATCGAAAGCATAAGTATCCTTTACATGTTGCATTGCGTATATAATCTCTTCAGAATCAACACCAGCCTCACTGAACATTGTCAAAAAATCAGGATCCAACTTATACAAATCTAAGTTTTGTATATCACGAGCAGCTTTCATAGCTTGTTCCAAGTCTCCCCAATACAAAGAAGCTCGCATTTTAATAGCCAAGGCAGTACCTTTGGCTATCCGACCTCGCTCTTCCGGTTTCCTATTCAAATCCGCTATGGCTAAATCAAGCTCATCATAAACGAATTTTTTAATATCATCCTCTGAACTTCTAGGCAGCTGCGCATCTTCTGCAAGCTCTGGTAGATTAGTTATTAAAGGAACACCCCCATACCAAAAGTTCATCTGAAAATAACGCCAAGCTCTAATAGTACGAGCCTGTGCCAACAAGTCCTTCTTTTTAACCTCATCAGTAAAAGATACTTGTCCTGCATTTTCTAAAACCAGATTACAACGACGAATAGTCGTATAACTATAATACCCTACAGTAGAAGTAGATGATAAAGAACCATTTGACACATTTTTATAAGAACTAGAGCCAGTAAAGCTATAAGCTATGTCTGACATACAATCAGCAAAAAAAACATCACTAGAACCTGTTGCTGGATTGTTCCAATCTTCGTAGCAAGCCGTAACAGCATTTATTACATCAGCCTCCGTCTTCCAAAATGTAGCCGGAGACAGTTGATCATTAGGAACCGTATCAAAAAAATCATCACATGCAGATAATCCCCCGCTTAAACAAACAGATATAATCAAACATTTTATCGCTTTCATAATATAATTCATTTTTAAATTAAAAAGTCAAATTAACACCTATTGAATGAATTGCAATCTGTGGATAATGAGAGCCTCTTCCTGATGGAGCTTCAGGGTCAACATCAACAGGCAAACTATCAAAACAAAACAGATTTTCACCTGAATAATATACTTTTGCATTAGAAATACCTAAACCTTTTAACCATTTTTTAGGGAGTGTATATCCAAACTGCACATTCTTTATACGTAAATAATTAGCAGATTGCATCCAAAAGCTAGAATAATTAGAAGGATCACTAGCAGATTTTCCACCTAATGCCACACGTGGGAAAGAGCCATCAGGGTTTTCCGTTGACCAAGCATCTAACCATATAGTAGAAGGATGAGAATCATCACCATAAAATTCGCCAAACACTTCGCTAGTAAAGTAACGTTCTACTCCAGTAGCCCCCTGCAATAATACAGACAAATCAAAATTCTTCCAAGAAGTATTTAAATTCAATCCAAATGTAACCTTAGGCTGTTCTGCTCCTCCAACACGACGGTCATCTGCCGTTAGTTTTCCATTACCATCTGTATCTTTATAACGAATATCTCCAGCTTTAAAAGCCTTTCCAAAGGGATTCCCATAAGTTTTCGTAAACTGATCTGCTTCTTCCTGACTTTGAAAAAGACCATCTGCCACATATCCATAAAAAGAATTATATGCTTCTCCTACCCGATTGATATAGTAATTTGAAATCTTATCTCCTCCAACTCCCAGATCTAAAACTTCATTATGATTAAATGCTACATTTCCAGATGCATTAAAACGCCAATCTCCCCATTGTTTATGAAACGATGCTGTAACTTCAACTCCTCGATTCTCCATTTTCCCTACATTATCTTTATAAGCCCCCAATCCAAAGGTAGCAGGAACAAGTACATCCATTATAATACCATCAGTCACACGACTATAATATTCAACCGAGAAATCCAAGCAGGAAAATATACTAGTTTCAACAGCAATTCCCCAATTAGTTGTAGTCTCCCAAGAAATAGACTCAATCTTTTGATTCGTTTGAGTTACCCCTGTATTAGTTGTACCACCAAATGGATATTTAGAACCTATACTATAAGTCACCATCCAAGGATAAAAATCATCCAAAGCATCTTGATTTCCTAACTTTCCCCAAGAACCACGTATTTTTAACGACTGCAGCCAATCTTGTGTACCTTCCATAAAAGACTCTTCTGAAATCCTCCAAGCAGCAGAAATAGAAGGGAAATATCCCCAACGATTACTTTTGCTAAAACGAGAAGAAGCATCAGCACGAAAATTAGCTTCAAATAAATATTTTCCAGCATAATCATAATTTATCCTACCAAAATAAGACATCATAGCCAACTCCCGAGTAAATCCTGAATTTTCCTGAGTAGCAACAGCACCTGCATTAATATCCGTCAAGTCATTAGTAGGAAAATTCTCACGAGAAGCTCTTACCTCATCTTTGTTATACTTCTCTATATGATATCCCAATAACCCTTTTATATTATGCTTTCCAAATGCATGATCATAATTAGCCAATAAATCTAAATTATAACGATTCCACTGATAGATTCGTTTATCAACAGAGTTAGGACCATGATATTTATTAGCATTATACTGAATATCCTTCACATAGTCCTTATAATCCTGGATATTAGATACATAAGAACCTTGAGCAGTCAATTTTAAGCTAGGAAGAATATCATAGTCCAAAGCTAAAGTACCTGCAAAATTCTGATTTTTTCTAGTAACAACCTGATCTAAATCCAACCATGCTATTGGATTACCATCCCCAATAGTTCCATATGTTCCATCTGCATTTTTATACGGAATCCAAGGAGCAATACGATTAACTTGACGGATTATTTGATCTGAACCACCTCCCACATAAGAGTTCGTTGGGTCATCATAATCATTATGTATATATGCCATGTTTGCTTTTAAATCTAATTTATCGGTCATCCTCACATCCAAGTTCATACGGAAGTTAAACTGTTCCCTATTACTATTAACCATAATACCATTCTGATGCTGATATCCAATAGAAGTCATATATTTCACATTATCAGTTCCACCAGAAAGATTTACATTATGCTTATGCATAAATCCATTCCCTTGAAAAGCCAAATTCTGCCAATCCGTATTAGGATGTCCATAAGGGTCTGCCCCATTACGGAACAATTGAATATCTTCCTCTGTAAATCGAGGAGATTTTCCATCCGATTCTAACGCTCTATTATATAGGATAGCTGCATCTGCAGAACTTACTCGATCAATCATACTAGTGGCCTTTTGCCAACCAAAACTTCCACTATAAGCAATTGTCGGTTTTCCACTTTTACCTCTTTTTGTTGTTATCAAAATTACACCATTAGCTGCTTTTGATCCATAAATAGCTGCAGATGCAGCATCTTTTAATACAGAAATAGATTCAATATCATTGGGGTCTATAGAGTTCATCGTGCCAGTTTCGATACCATCCACCAAAATATAAGGGTCTGAATTATTCAGGGTTCCTGTACCTCTCACCCTAATCGTACCAGCATCTTGCCCCGGACGTCCTTGTCCTGAAGTAATAGTCATTCCTGGAACTGCCCCCTGAATAGCCGCCGTCACATTTGTAATAGGCCGTTCTGTCAATTCTTCACTGCCAACAGTAGCTACAGATCCTGTCAAATTCAATTTTTTCTGAGAACCATAACCTACCACTACCACTTCTTCCAATGTCTGTGTATCTTCTTGCAAGACTATTTTAAAAGATTCTTTCCCCTTTGTAGAGACATTTTGTGCTACATAGCCAATGTATGTAACAAGCAATTCTCCATTAACGTCTATCTCAAGACTAAACTGTCCATCAATATCTGTAATTACACCATTCGTTTTTACATTCCTTTCAACTACATTTGCTCCAATGATAGGCTCACCAGTAGCATCTGTTACGATCCCTGTTACCTTTTTTCTTTTTGAAGGAGTAGTTATCTCTGATTCCTTCTCGATAAAATAAATTTTATTGTTCTTTATTTCATAAGCCACTTTTGTACCGGTCAATAACTTACCCAAGGCTTCCTCTAAATTACAATCCTTTACCTGGATAGAAACCAATCGGTTTACATCCACTACCTGGTCACTAAATACCAGTGCCATCCCTGTCTGACTCTTTATAGAAGACAGGACTTTTTCTATTTTCTCATCTTTAAAATTTAAAGAAACTTTTTGTGACCATCCTGAGGCAGTAAAGCCAAACAAGAGAATACCCAACAGCAGTAACTTTTTCGTTTTGTTTTTTGAGTTCATTTCATACACAGTATTAAATTTATTATTTCATCGTTAATAAAAGGCCTTTCTGTATAGGCTAACACATCATTAGAAAACAGGTATGAGTCAAATTCTTCTTTTTTTCTTTAAAATCGCAGAAAGCCTCGTTCATAGTAAAAACAACAATCGGTGATACCTCTGTCTTACCTTAATCTATAAGAACAAAAATATCACCGACCAATTTTATAATAACGAATTTATTCTTTTTCGGTTATCCTAAACACGCCTTCTTCTGTTTCATCAAAAGAGATATGTGATACCGCTTCCAAATCATTTAAGACATCAATCACATTAACCTTGTTAGTGGATAAAGTAAACCTGTTATCCAGCAATGCTGAATCCGGTATAATAAAATGCACATCGTATTGCCGTTCCAATACCTTGACTATCTCTTTCAAAGGAGTCAAATAGAAATTCAAACCTTTGGAACGCCATGAGGATATCTGTTCCATATTCTCAGGACGAGAAATCTGGCAAGCACCCGACCGGCGATTATACTCGGCACTTTCCCCCGGAAGCAATGGATATTCTTTGCCTCTCACATCTTTCAGCAACACGCCGCCTTCATCCAGTGTCACCCACAGATTCGATTCTGCCGTATAAGCCTTGACATTAAATTTTGTGCCGGTCACTTTTACATTTATGTCCCCTAAATCGACTACAAACGGACGATTCTTCTCCTTTGCCACTTCAAAATATCCTTCTCCCCACAATTCCACCGTACGGTTGAATATACCAAACTTTTTTGGATACTTCAACCGGGTATCCGAATTCAATTGAACAATCGTTCCGTCTTGCAGCACAACACGCATCTGTTCACCACAGGGAACGACCAGTTCCGCATATTCAGTTTCAGAAAAAAGACCAACCTTGTCTGCCAGAAACCAGACAGAGCCACAAAGAAAGATAAAAGGAATCAGCACTGCTGCCGCCCACCAACGACGATAGGAATTAACCCGACGACGGAGAGTTATTTGCTGTAAGAAGCGCTGCTGCATCTTTTCTTCCGGTATGACATGAGGTACCCAGTCCTCTACTTCATTCTCCGTCAAAGAAGACACTTCTCTGTCTATCCGTTTCGACAAATAATCATGCCCTTCTTCGGTAGCAAGCCACTCCGAAACAGCTTTTGCATCTTCTGCGGATGCTTTATTATTCAGTACTTTATCTATTATAGCATCATCTATTTTCATCTTTTGCCTGTTTTTCGCTAATTAATAAGACACTTCACCCGAATAAAGGTATGAGTCCGTTTCTAATAAAAAAAATAAAACCACACTGCATGAAGCAACATTATCAACGGCTCGATAGCGCTCCGCAATAATTTAATCGCTTGTGTGTAATGTGATTTTACGGTAGGGACAGTTATCTGCATCATGTCCGCTATCTCTTGATTAGAAAGTCCTTTTCCAATCTTCAATTGACATATTTTTCTTTTTTGAGGAGGAAGTTCGCTTATAGCCGACCACAAATGCTCCTTCAACTCTTTGCTCTCAAATTCCTTTAAGAAACCCTCATCCACCTCTTCACCTTGCTGGGCTATCTCATAATGCTTTTCAAACACAATCTGCCTATGCCGCAATTCATTCAATATATAGTTTTTAAGAATGGTGAACAACAGACTCCTAATGCCGGACCGAAAATCAAAAGAATCGCGCTGTCCCCACACTTTCATAAAAGTATACTGGACTGCATCTTCTGCTTCTTCTCCGGATTTTAAATACCGATAAGCTAATGCATACAACAGCCGATTGTACCGTTCAAAGACAACGGTAAAGGCGGCCTCGTCTCCCTGACGGAGTCCGGCATATAATTTTTCATCAAAATCTATAAATTGATTCATCACAGAATAGTTTCAATTAAAGGTTAAGGCGATATTCAATGAAGCAAAGTTAAATAAAATTCGGCTCATTAGATATAGATTTTCTTAAAAGATTCCGATGCACACCAAAAAGACTAAAGTGTTTTCCGAAAAGACTAAAGTGTTTTTGAAAAAGACCTAAGTGTTTTTTTAAAAGGCCTTGGTCTTTTAAAGACTTCCATCTTTTCAGCCAACAATAAAAGCGTTATTCATTTTTACTCAACAGGAAACAAGAATCAATTATCTTGCTTTCACACAATTCCTATCATAAAGTACTGATTTAAAACTACATACCGTGAAAGAAACATCTGCTTTGTGTGAAAGGAGAAAACATTATAACTTTCCTGTCAATGTACCCATTGATATAGCAAAGCTTTCAGGATACCACCTAAATTCATACCTATAAAGTTTTGCCAATTCTATAATACTTATTGCTTATCATCTACCGGAAGCGGAGTGGAGTTATCTTTATAAGCGGCAAAACCTTTAACCTTTACACGCTCCTGCTTATCGCTTTCCGATGCAGCATTACTCAACTGTTGCAGATTCTCTTTGATACTGTCATGAGTAATAAAGAAATGATCAAGCATCGCTTTCAAATATTCATCCAACGGTCTCTCTTTCGGAGTAAACAACGTGTGGCATTTCGAATGAAGCCCCACATTCTTCTCGTCTTCATCGGCTGTATAGATAGTAGTGACCAACGATTCCACATTCACCAAATTTACTATTTCTTTCAGATAAGGTAAGGCCGGATTCTCAATGCTGATAGATGCCCACCACGGATTCCAAATCATGATAAAGCGGGCCTCATCCTCTACAGCAATATAAAAATCATCTCCCTGATACTTAAACACGATATGCCCCTCTTCATTTGTCTCGGGTTGGCAACCTATCTTCTTCAGCACAGCAATGACCAGCTCTTCTGTCCCGATTTCTTCCAAATCTTCTTTCGTCATGCGGTCAAGATGATCTCTGCGCTTTTTCCGTTCGTGGCGGATACGAAGAAGTAAAAAGGTTAACGGCCATAATGCCAATGCTATAACAGCAATAAGGATAGTAAGATCGGTCATGTTTGTTCGTATTTAAAGGTTATGATATCGAAACAAATATAAGCAATATAATCGAAAAAACACACTATTACAGTTTAAATGTTTCTGCCTCTCTCCCCTACGGAGTGTTTTTCCTTTCATTAGCCGTTGAAACGTCCTGTTGATGGGGGGGGACCGGTAAGGTCTTTTGGTTTTATTTCCAGCCGGA
>OGZA01001691.1_pt1 | contig 14514 bp, 13 predicted proteins | sample 1576591 | NCBI WGS metagenome assembly OGZA01 (sample SAMEA3541565, study PRJEB24748) | human gut metagenome | biome: human gut; feature: human-associated habitat; material: faeces | place: China | collected 2012
CCTTCAAAACCTCTCCTGACCCTGTCTATTACGGCAGCACGAACTACGAGGATCTCTACGACGCTGAGTATCGTTACGGCTCACGCAATCAGATCGATTACGACATCCCTGAGATCCAATACGGACTCAGTCAGGAATTCCTGGAAAGCTCCCTCAATAATCCCTACCTGAATGGCAACACACAGTACGGCTTTGGCGGGAGCAGCTCGAATACGCAGTACCCGGAGTCCGACTTCGGTAGTTCCAGCATCATCTCCGGCGGTGGTACGATCGAGATGCCGTATGAACCCTCTGTCACCTTGAACGATCTCAAGCAGAGCGATGGCAGTATCGGCCAAGTCTCCATTGAACGTGTCGGGCTGAATTGCAAAGTGTATGAAGGCGCCACCGACAGTTCCATGTCCAAAGGCGCCGGTCATTACACTTCTTCCGGCCTCTACACCGGGAATGTTGGCTTGTTCGGCCACAACAGAGGGAATCATCCATACTTCGGAAAGCTGAAGAATGTGAAGGTTGGGGACATTGTTAAGTACAAGACCGCAATCGGCACGAAGACCTACAAAGTGACCTTCGTTGGTGCGATCTCCTACACCGATTTCTCTTACCTCAATGAGATGGGAGATAATCGCATCACCCTGATCACCTGTATTGCTAACCAGCCCTCTCTGCGTCTGTGTGTGCAGGCTGTAGAGATTCGATAAACCATTGGAGGAAAACCATGAATAGTAAAAAGCCTCGCAATCGTGAGAATCGCACCCGATCCATTCCCGCAGAAGCTACCGTAACCGTCCATATGCTTCTGCCGCGCTCCGCTTATGAGGAGATGCGTCAGCTTTTGAGTGAACACAAACTCTCCAAAGCGGATATCCTCATGGCAGGCATCGCAGCCTGCTCGAATCAGAAAGTCGGCTGAAGAACACGCGTAGAGAGTGGCTGGAAAACTATCTTCTACGAGGTGACTCACATGAAAAAGCGTTTCATTTCATTCCTTTCCGGCATGGTTGTCGGCGCAGTCATGTTTGGCGGCAGCGTTGCATACGCTTCCGGCATTCTTGCCGATCTCAGCAACAATCAGATTTTTGTGGATGGCACGCTTACCCCCATGGAGGCGTATGTGATCAACGGCCACAATTATGTGGTGCGACGCGAGGTCGCGTAACTGAATTGCTGGAAACAGCTACCCTATCCATTTGGGGTAATCCTACCATGACCTGCGTGGGTGGTAACGCCCAGGTTGGAAGCTCATGGGACAATGTGGGAAAACGGACAGCCTAAGTCGGTTGTACTGCTAGGATAAGTGTGCCATGGAGAGCGTAAAGCGAATCATCGTAAGGGTCGTCATGTTTTAGAGGCGAAATCAGGCTGACACGCCTTTACCAAAAGGTGAGAGGGTGGTCATCGGAGCTTACGTAATCCGTCGACAAATGGACAAATCCCCTCCGGCTCATAGATGGCTCCTAAAGCACACATCGTTATTCGTTACGCGGAACGCGGTAAGCCCTATGCGTTCCTCCACTGGAGGTATCGACTTCGCAAGAGGAAGAAAGGACGCAGAGGGTAGAGGAAAGGGATAAAAAGCGAATGCTGTCCTGTAATGGGATAGATAGGGGTTCAGACTTTGCCCTAACCCGAAAGGGTGCAGACTTATCCTACGGTATTTCATGGCAAGAAACGGAGGTAAACCTATGAACGGTAGTTGTTCAACGACAAGGCGTAAAAGCCTTGAGAGATTACCGGACGCAGCTCAGCTAGAAACCCAGTGGAAATCTATCAACTGGAAAAAGGCAGAAGCTGAAGTTAATAGGCTGCAAGCCAGGATTGCTAAGGCAACTCAAGAAAAGAAATGGAACACAGTAAAGCGGCTACAATACTTGCTAACGCACTCGTACTACGCAAAGGCTTTGGCAGTCAGAAAGGTAACTACGAACAAAGGGAAAAGCACACCGGGTGTAGACAAAGAAGTTTGGAGTACTCCCTCGTCCAAAATGCGTGGCGCACTGACTCTAACAGACAAAAGATATAAGGCAAAACCGCTCCGTCGGGTTTACATTGAGAAAAAGGGCAAAAAGGCCAAGCGGCCACTAGGCATTCCCTGTATGTACGACCGGGCTATGCAGGCGCTTTACGCATTGGCTCTTGACCCGGTATCAGAGACAACCGCTGACGGAAAATCCTTTGGATTCCGCAGAGGCAGATGTGCACAGGATGCCTGCGAATACATTTTTGTGGCGCTCAGCCGCAAGGAATCAGCGGAATGGGTTCTGGAGGGAGACATCAAGGGATGCTTCGATCACATCAGCCACGAATGGTTAATTGAAAACATCCCGATGGACAAATCCGTATTGAAACAGTTCCTAAAGGCGGGATTTATATTCCAGGACAAGCTATTTCCAACCGATGAGGGCACGCCACAAGGTGGTATCATCTCACCTATTCTGGCAAATATGACGCTGGACGGGATGCAGAAAGTCCTCTCCGACTACTTCTATACCAGCCGATTAGGCAACCTGAACAACCGCATCAAAAATTCCAACAAGGTCAATTTGGTGCGGTATGCAGATGACTTCATTGTCACAGCGGCAACAAAGGAGATAGCAGAAAAAGCAAGAGAATTGATTCGAGATTTCCTGAAAATAAGAGGTCTGGAACTATCGGAAGAAAAAACTGTCATCACCCATATTGACGACGGATTTGACATGTTAGGGTGGACGTTCCGAAAATTCAAGGGAAAGCTTATTATCAAACCATCCAAGAAATCCCTGAAGGCTTTTAAGGCCGGCCTGTCCGAAACAATTCTCAGACGCGGAAGTGCTTGGAAACAGGAAATCCTGATACGGAACCTAAACCAGCAAATCCGGGGATGGGTCAACTACCATCGCTCAGTCTGCGCCAGCGACGCGTTCGCAAACATTGACTATACCCTGTATGAACTGCTGTGGAGATGGGCAAAACGTCGCCACCCTCATAAAAGCAACAGGTGGATTGCCAAGAACTACTGGCATCGCCGGTGGAACAGAAACTGGGTGTTCTCAACCAAAACACTGGAACTACTAAGTCCTTGCCATGCCCATATTGTTCGCCATACAAAAGTACGAATGAACGCAAATCCCTACTTCGATTCCCAGTATTTCAACGACCGCAAATTCCAGCAAGGTATGAAGCGGTTGTCTGGTCGCTTCAAGCAGATCTGGAAAAATCAGAAAGGGCTCTGCTATCACTGTGGACTTCCCATGGAAATCAGCGATGAAAAAGAAGTCTTCTTAAAAATCCCGAAGTTCATGGGCGGCAAAGAGGAAATAGGAAATATGACCTATGTTCATAAACAATGCCAACGAAATTTCTTGAAGTGCCGCGCGAAAGCGTGATGAAATGCTTGAGCCGTATGAGTGGAAACACTCACGTACGGTTCTTAGACGAGAAAGCGGGAGTAATCCCGCCGACTTAGTCGACAAATTGCGTGATATTGGCCAGGCTGTCGGTTTTAACGTCTTTTGGGATGATACTGCCAAATGCGTCCGGGTCGAATCGGACAAGCCCTATACTGGGATTGCGCCTACAAAGCAAGAGGGCGAGAAGACAAGTGGCCAGCTTCACCAGACTGATGTTGATGCCATAAAGAAGGATGTCGTTACCCGTACCAACACCCTGCGGCTTAATAAGGGAGTTGCTGTATTGGAGGTTAATAACCTTCTGATGGATGCGGCTCAAGTCCGCGCGGATGAGATGGCGGCTAGTGGTGCTTATTCTCACACTCGCCCCGATGGACGCAGAAGCAATACCGTTACAGATAGCCGACGCACCGGCGAAAACATCCACTGCATCACAGAACTGTACCTCGAACAACAGCACAAGACTTTATCTGATGCCGTCGTCAATCTTTGGTCGAATTCCAAGGGCCATGCGGATAACATGCTGAATGCTCGCTACGGCGAGATTGGCGTTGGTTTAGCGCGTGGTACGGACAGTAATGGCTTGGCGTGTTGGTACTGTGTGCAGGTCTTCCTCGTAGACGGATGCGAGGTCACGTGGGTGGACGTTCCCGCAATAGGCTGATCAATGATTGCCTCTGCGGTGGATCAATCCATTCGAAAATGGTCAGTTCGAAAAGTGAATCATTCAACGAAGCAGGTTGAGGAAACTCGACCTGCTTTTCTTGTGTTACAAATGAAGGAGATCTCTTATGAAATCAATCAAAACCAGACTTGTCTCAGCATTCTTGCTGATTATGACAATTCTCAGCCTGTTTCCAACCACAGCATTCGCTGCGACCAGTACGGGAACAGGCATTAAACCCACCAGCAACACGAATTATTGGACAACGCGGCTTCTCCATGACGGCACTCCCTACAGCTATAAGCCTCCCATGGCCGCAGGCAAGCTGCTGTACTGCCTTGATCGTGGCTACGGCTATCGCTGGGGTACCGCAAGTTTCTTGAACAGCTACACCTATACCTCTGCGACAGGCGCGGATGCGGATACTGTCTTGAAGACGGCGCTGGCGCAGAGCGGCATGGGTGAACTCGACGCCCAGCAGCTTGAAAACTTCAAGTGGATGATGACATTCATCGTGGACTATAAGGGTGATATCCCCGGCAGCCTCTTTATGGCCGCGCAGACGTATGTGTGGGATTACCAGACCTTCAAGGGTGAGGGTGACGGCGATATCGATGCCGGAGGCTTTGCCAATGCGGATACCTATGAGACCTACTTGGGCTACATCGATTGGATGCTGGCACAGAAGGCCAAGGAAGACGCAGAATTCCAGAAGCAGATCGAAGAATACGCTGCTCAGGGCATCGTCGCTACCGTTGTCGAAGATGATGCTGCCAAATGGGCGGTCTATGCGAAGTCCAGTGTCAAGGGCCGTCAGTCTTTCTTTAATTACTACGCGCCGAGGAAACTCGTCACCAACACTCCTGGCGATGAACCGGATCAACCGCCTGCCGGTGATGCCGACATTACTTTGAAAAAGGTAGCCGCAGGAACGACCCGTGGTCTGGATGGCGCGAAATTCAATATTTACCGCGACGGTCAGATCGTCGGCAGCGATGTAACTCGTAATGGTGGCATCATTGAGGTCAAGGATGTCACCAAGGGCTTATGGACGTTCGTGGAGGTGGAGGCCCCGGAGGGCTACGCCCTGGCCCCCACTTCCCACAGCGTCTATGTTGACACGACCGATGGTGACAAGCAGTACACCGTGACCGCCGAAAACCACAAGCTGCCCGACATGAAGATCATCAAGCGCGATGCGATGAGTGGCAAGCCCATTGCCGGCACAGTATTTTCCATTAAGTCTGTTACGGGCAACTTCTCCACGTCCGTTACTACCGGCACGGACGGTTCCGCCACCCTCTCGTCCATCCCCGCTGATGTCTATGTGGTGCGGGAAGAATCTGTCCCGGAGCCGTACATCGTAAGCAATACGGAGCAGACCGTGGCACTGCGCCCCGGCCAGACGAGCGAAGTCACTTTTGTGGACTACGAAAAGCCGGGCCTTGAGGTCATCAAGAAGAACATTGCCAATGGGGAGCCTCTCGAGGGTGTGACCTACCGCATCGAGCAGATTGACGGTAGCTTCTCCACCACAGCCACGACCGACAGTCACGGACGCATTTTCCTTGATTCTATTCCCGTTGGCACCTATAGGGTGACGGAGATCAATGTCCCCAGCCATGTCATTCTCTGCCCCATTCCACAAGAAGTGTCGCTGAAAGCCGGTGAAACCTCCACCGTTACATTCTTCAACGCACTCAAACCGACGCTGGAGATCCGTAAAGTAGACAGCGTCACCGGCGATCCTGTCAAGGGAGCCAAGTTCCAGATCTGGTATGCCAGCAACCATACTGATACCGGAGAGCTGAACGATCTCGGCGTTCATTACACCGATGAGAGCGGCAAGATCATTCTCCCTGAAGTCCAGGACGGCTGGTACAAGGTGACGGAGCTGGAGCCGGCGCCAGGCTACTCTATCAAGGAGCCTGCCACACAGGAATGTTTTATTTCCGGCGGTGAGAGCAAAGTCCTGACTTTTGAGAATACGCCCCTTTCGGCCATCATCATTCGCAAGGTGGATAGTGAGACAGGCCAGCCGCTGGAGGGTGCATGGTTCCGTATCCGTCATCTCGGCGGTACTTCTGGCACGGGCGGGACAGTCATCGGTGAGTACCGTACCTCTAGTAATGGCACCATCGTCGTGACTGGCCTCAAGGCAGGCACTTACGTCTGCGAGGAGATCTCGGCTCCGGATGGGTATGTCATCACCGACGCTACGGAGACGGTCTATCTTTCCGGTAAGGATCAGGATGTCATCACCGTTACTTTCGGCAACGATAAGATGGGTTCTTTGCTCATTGTCAAAAAGGACGCCGTGACCGGCGCGCCCATCTCCGATGTCGAGTTCCTTGTGACCGACTCGGACGGAAGTGTCATCGGTACTGCCAATGGTAAGTATGTGACCGACAGCGCCGGTACCATTCGCATTGATGGCCTGACTCCTGGCATGACGGTCATTGCCAAAGAGGTTCGCGCCAAGGATGGCTATATCCTCGACGATACCCCGCAGAGCATCAAGATCAAGCGCAACTCTGTCATGACGCTGGAGTTCCGCAATCAACCCAAGGGCGGTGTGTTGGTGAAAAAAGTTGACTCCGTAACAAATGAACCGATCTCCGATGTCGAGTTCCTCGTGACCGACTCCGATGGAAACTTCATCGGTAATGCCAACGGCAAATATGTGACGGACAGTGCAGGTACTTTTACCATTACGGATGTTGCTCCCGACACCACACTCGTCATCAAGGAAACTCATGCCAAGGATGGTTATATCCTGGACGATACCCCTCAGACGGTCAAGGTTAAGTCCAACGAAGTCATCACGGTGGAGTTCCGTAATCAGCCTAAGGGTGGCGTTTTGGTGAAAAAGGTGGACGCCGCAACGAATGAACCAATCTCTGATGTTGAGTTCCTCGTGACCGATTCTGACGGCAATTTCATTGGGAATGCCAATGGCAAGTTCATTACCGATAGTGCTGGTACCTTCACCATTACCGACATTGCCCCTGGCACGACGCTTATCATCAAAGAAACGCGCGCCAAGGATGGCTATCTGCTGGATGATACTCCTCAGACGGTCAAGGTCAAATCCAACGAGATAATTACGCTGGAATTTCGCAACCAACCGCTCGGTGGGCTTCGAATCATTAAGCTTGATAGCGTCACGAAGAAGCCTCTGGAAGGGGTTCAGTTCCGCATCACCTATAGCGACGGCAGCTTTGTGGCAGATGAGGGTGGTAAGCTCTCTTCCAACGGCCTTTATATGACTGACGCAAATGGCGAGATCCTCATCAGAGATATTGTCGGCACACTTGTTGTGACGGAAGTGAAAACGATCCCTGGCTACACCATCGATGAAGCCACAAGAAGCCAGACCATCGTTGTTAACCCCGACGATCTTCAGACTCTGATCGTATATAACGTCCCTGCTGGCGGCCTGCAGATTATCAAGTCCGATGCGGACACCGGAGAGCGGCTCGGTGGCGTCAAGTTCGAGATTCGCAAAATCAATGGTGAAATCCTCGGTACCTATACCACCGACCGCGACGGCGTCATCAGCATCCCCAACGCAGAGAGTGGCTGGTATACCATCGTTGAGCGCAAGGCGAAAGACGGATACGCACTCGATACTACGCCCGTCAATGCATGCGTCAAGGATGGCGAGACTACGACGGTTGAGATCACCAACCAGCGCATGGCCTCTATCATGATTCACAAGATCGATGCAGCGACTGGTGCAGGCATTTATGGTGTCAAGTTCGTACTCTATGATTCTGGGAAGAACCCGATCGGCGAATACACGACGGATCAGGACGGCTACATCTACATTGATGATGAGCTGGTACCCGGAAAGTACTACCTGCGTGAACTGGAGGCGGCGGATGGCTATATTCGCGATGAGCAGTATAAGACCGTCTATGTCGAACGCGGTAAATGCGCACAGATCGAGTGGGAGAATAGTGCTGTGACGGGTCAGATCCAGATCCGGAAGTATAGCTCGGAAGACAACACCGTCACAGGTCAGCTTGCTGGCACCCCGTTGGAAGGCGCTGTGTTTGAGATCACGCAGGCCCGCTCTGGCAAGGTTGTTGGCTATATCGTGACAGACGCGCGTGGCGTTGCCGCTTCTGGCCCCCTGCCTCTTGGCCGCTACTTCGTGACGGAGGTGTCCGCACCGAAGTATTATCAGCTGAGTGGCGAGAAGATGGAAGCTGAGATCGAGTATCCCAGTCAGATCATCAAACTCTCCGCCTACAATAAGCCCGCGGCCCTAGGCGTGACCATCAAGAAGAGCGGCAACTATGAAGTGCAGTCCGGTCAGGCCATGAGCTATGACTTCTCCGGTATTGCCAATACCTCCAATGTCGCGCTCAACCACTTCTTCTGGCATGATCGCATTCCTACGGATGCGACGCGTGCGCTCAGCATCAGCACGGGTACCTACAATGCGCGCCTGTACTATAAGGTCACCTTTAAGACCAATCTCAATGACTACCGGACTTTGGCCAGTAACCTGCTGACCTCCAACAACTATTCCCTGAGCCTGAATGCCGCTACGCTGCGGCTCGTGCAGGGCGAGTATGTTACCGATGTCCGCTTCGAGTTTGGCACGGTGCCCAGCGGCTTCTCTTCTGTTGTGAAGCCTACCATGCGTGTGCAGGTGCTTGGTATCGTGAGCAATGGCTACCAAATCATCAATCGTGCCGATGTTGGTGGCCAGTATCTCAATGAGTGGCAGACGGCAAAGACCACCTGGGTCACTACCGTCCGTCGCTTCAATACCACGCCGCTGCCGAAGACCGGATATTGATCTCGAGAGAGGTCGTTTCCTATAACCCCCGCCAGCCCCGGAGCTCACGCTTCGGGGCTGATCTTTTGAACATGAGGAGAGTATTATCATGAGCAAGTTTTTACCTATTGGTACCAAAGGTGAGCTGCTGAACAGCGACATGATCGCCCGCATCATTCCCAAGGAAGATGGCGGATGCATCATCCTCACCAAAGATGGTCAGCACTTCCACAGTGAGATCGACCTTCACGACGAAGTCAATGACTACAACTCCATTCGTTCCATCATCCCTTGCCAGGGCGTCAGCGCTGTCTATCTGGATGATGATGGCGACAGCGAAATCTGCCCCTGCGCTTTTGTAATGCTGATGTCTGACGGCAAAATTGAGCCTTTCGTCTTTGCAACAGACAAAGACATCGAGCGAATCGCCAATAAAGGCCATACCGGTTTTACCGGATTCGTTCCAACCAAGTAAATAACGAAGGCCGCTGCTCCGGCAGCGGCCTTCTATTCCAAAACAAGTGGAGGAATGTCAAACATGGGTAGATTTATCAACCTCGGTATCGCGATTGTCAACACCAGCTACATTATCCGTGTGGAGATTGAATCCGATGGCAGAGCGGAAATCTATATGTCCGATGGTACGATGTTTCGCTGCGATCACTTCGATGCCTCCCAACTATATGGCACAAATGAAAAGAAAGAGGGTGCGACCTCGTTGCATCTGCAAGAGGAACTCCGATATGACCAATCACACTCCATGTCTACTTGATGAAGCAGCAACCTTCATGAAAGTACAATACCTCTCTGACCTGCGGTTCCTGTCCACTGACGGTCGATCCCGTTTAGCCGCATTTCTTGAGACTTTTGATGCAGCAGAATACACACTTTTCCAGTGGAATGATGCCATTGTATACTTGAAAGCTGGAGTGAAACAGCAGACCGCGCAGGTGGCTCGTGCACAACTCCTACGCGCCCTTAGAACCACCTGATGGCTCTATATCAATATTGCATAGGAGGACATGTTCAACCAAACACCCAGAACTGGCATTTCCATCATGTGCGCCCGCTTTTTCCATATCCAAGTGAAGGAGGAACACTATATGCCATGGATTATCAGTAATGGCAAGAGCTATGTGGAGATTACTCCGCAAAACCAGATGATCACCACCTGCTATATTGACCAGGCACATGCATTTACCAACAAAAAGACCGCAGAGAAATACTGCTCTTTGCTGCCAAAGGCGATGAAAAACCTGAAGTATAAGGTCATCTTCATCTCAAACCCCAATCCCGAAAATCCTGATCTGCAACTGGAGCTACTGACGCCTGAATTCTACCTGACACGGCTGAAGAATTTCAGCGATTTCATTCACACCATCCAATGCCAGAGAGAAACACTGGTGGCCGGCCAGCGGAAGGCGGAGCTGGAGATTGAAGACATCGAGCACGCAGCGGAGTTCTATAACCTGGATGCCTCACATGGATACCAGCTCTATAAACTTCTGCACGATGCCCGTGTGCGCCGACGCAAGTGCAAGAATGCAATCGCTTGGATCGATTTCATCTTAGAGCAGCGCCCTGAGCGGTTTGTGGAGAACAATCCATCAGCTCGCATTGTGGGCACTCGCTCTCGCGATTATGCGCCACGAGCCCTGCCTGAACTCTTTGAGTGGGAGAACGAAGGACAGACCAATATCTCGGTCAGTTAATTGTCGGCACCAATGGACAGAAGCCCTTGAATATGGTATTCTAAGCGCAAGAAAACATCAGTTTTTGCAGTATTTAGCTGTACCGTGACCCGTGGAATAGGGGGCTTTTATGAATAACCAGGCATACGATGATACAGCGACTCGGAACCCGAGAAAAGCATATACCGACTATGAGAACAGTACTTATACTGTTGTTTCGAAGGTGGCTTATTTAGTCGGAGTCCAAAAGCGCATTTTTGAAAACGAATATGAACCACCAAAGATGGAATGGTATGAGAAATTACACGCAGACAAGAATGCCCGCATCGTGCGCAACCTCTGCATGATTCGAACGGCTTTGGAACTCAATTTTAAAGCCATCAATAACCGTATGCGTTTCGATATGTGCAATCTCCACTCGCTTCCAGAGTATGTTCCGCAGGATAGCCTGAACGAACTCTTGCAGGATGGTATTACGATTGTTAGATCCAGAGCTTTGCCTGCCCAGTATATTGTAGATATCAATAAGCATATCAGCAACCGCATTAACAACTGCAAGTCGCTGTTTCCATTATGGCTGAAGTGGGAATATGTCCGGAAGCTCTTCCTCATGCCGGATGGCCTCAACGAGAAGGGCATCAAGGCAGCAGCGGCAGATTATTACGCCAACAAAAATAAGTACCCGTACCAAGTCTATATCAATTGGTCCTACATGGACTCTGGCAACATCCTCTACAATGACAAGAAGTTTGTTTCGCTTTTATATGAAGCCAATGCGGATTATTTCACAGACTTGAGCAAAGTGTCTGATGCCGGTAACCTCACAAAGGCTGGTATATACAAGTTCCTGGACAAGAGTGAGCGCGTCGTCGTTGTGGTGGATTGTGAAAACTCCGATCCCTACAAACTGTACGCAACCTTGAACAATCTTAATCAGGAAGCACTACTCAATAAGATTTGTAAAATCATCCTCTATGATGATATTCATACCACATCGGCGTGGAAGATTTTGGAGCGCTTCACCCAAATTCCAATTGAGCATGTCCTGATCGAACGCATCAAAGAAAACAAGTCACTTGTTGACATCCGTTTGACCACCGGGACCTGCCGTGAGTATTATCAGAACAATGTGGACTCGTTCATTCTTGTATCCAGCGACTCCGACTATTGGGGGCTGATTTCGGCAATGCCTGAGGTTCGGTTCTTCGTGATGGTAGAAAGCGAGAAATGCAGTCCGACCATCAAAAATGCGTTGATCAATGCTGGCATTTCTTATTGCTATATCGACGATTTTTGTACTGGTAACAGTAATGATATCAAGGTTGCGGCAGTACTTCGCGAGGTTCGCCAGAAACTCGACCAGGCATTTCACCTTAATGTTCGAGATATTCTGGATGAGGCCTGTAGAGCGACCAGAGCTGACATGACGACCGCAGAGAAGAACCAATTTTATGACAAGTACATTAAAACCATGCATGTTGATATCTCTCCCAACGGGGAAGCAACGATCGTGCTTGGAAAATAGTCCCGCATATTAGAACGAGAGGCTTTGACCTCTCGTTCTATTTTTGTTGCTATTAAACCAGCAGTTCAATGACAATTTCAAAAAACAAGGTTATCATGATATCAACGACAAGAACAAGGAGTGAGCGATATGAATCTCAAAGAAGCTTTCCGCTTTCAGAATAAGCTGCAGTCCATGATGGCCGATGCGCAGAGCATCCTCGGCAACAATGGCAACATTACCAAGGTACAGAACACTTATCTCCGCCACAAGGTCATGGCAGAGGTGGAGGATGAGGTCACTATGGAGGCCCCCTCCACCGAGTATAGCGAGAATATCACCGAGATGGCAGAATTCCTGCTGTTCCTCCTGGACGAGCGGGAAAAGCTGAGCGCCGCAATCCATCAGGCGAAGGTATCCCTTCCGCTTGGCGCTGGCCTGGATGGCGAAGTGAGCCTCAACGGGAAGCGCCAGGAGATCGCCACTCTGCTCCGTCACATGGCCGGCCTGCGCAATGGCGAGGTTTTGATCTCTAACGGGGGAGTTGGCTATCGGTTCAACAACGAGGGGAATCAGGTCTCCTACCGCTGCGATGTCAAGCGTGTGACCACCATCAATTTCGATCGCAATAAGATTCGAAAGATGTGCGCTGATCTGAGCAAGAAGTCCGATGAGACCTCTGCCGCTCTGGATGCCGCTCTGGTCAACACCCCGGTGGAGTACGAAGCTCCGTTCGATGTGAACGAGACTTTCGCAGAGGCTTTTGAAGCGCATATGTCCGCACTGAGCTGACCAAGCCCCTGCGGTTTTGCTCCGACTATCACGGATGCGGCAGAAGAAGAGAACGTGGCGACCGGTTCAGTTGCAGACGAACTATAGTGCTGCAAATCAAAACAATCCGCTCGGTTGATTCTGAGCTCCAAAAGAAGACATGATCCGTCTCGTTAACGGATGCTACGAACCGTCTTCCCATCCATCAGCGCTCAACGCTGTTGCACGATATCGTGAATACGCTAACGCCGAATCCCAACCTTGCCACCTCACATCTCCCTATTCTGTTGGATATAGATAGAATTCCTATCTTGATACTGCTGGCCTTTGAGCCGTTAATACGTCGAGGCATGCTACTGCCGCTCCTCAGGGAGTCAGCGAGCGCATGGCCTTGGCAAAAATGGTCTAAGCGATCTTGGCTCTCTGCCGTATCCGTGATAGTCGGAGCAGTTCTCCCATAAATAGAGGCGAGCAGCAGGCTTCAGCCTGCTGCTCACAAATAATCAGATTCAGTTGTGATGTCCGGGATACCAGGATGTCCTCCATTGGTACTTCGAACAACGCGCCGAGAGCATACAGATTATCAACGGAAGGCAGGCTCTTTCCTTGCTGCCATTTGTAGATCGCCTGTGGCTCTTCGAAACCGAAGTATGCCTGCAGGTCGCGGACACTCATCCCGCGCTCGACGCGAAGGCGGATGATGTTCTTTCCGGTCGCAATCGGATCAATGACCGGAAACTGCTTCATGTTCATGGCAATCGCCTCCATCTAAAGAGTTTTCCCAAACGGGAGTACTCCAGAATACTGGAAGCACCTTCAAAAAGCAAGAGCAAACGCGATTTTGTAAAGAAACTGTCACATAAGGAGGCCCGATCGTGAGTCGAGAATACAATGAATCCTGCTGCTGGACGATCGAAAAGTTTTCATTTTTCCACAACTACTTCGCAATTATCGATACAGCAGATTACCTTGCTGACCAGCTCTTTATCAAGCATCAGGTCAGAGTTTGGTTTGGCCCTGAGTTCGTTTGCCCGGATGCTCCCTATCGTGTCATCATGTGCAAGTGCCGGAAGCGTGATGTCGATGCTTTCCTGGCAGCGATCCGTGAATTGCCCAACAAGATGCTCCTGTGCGGGCATCCTGACTATTTAACATTCTGCGAGGATCTTAAAAAGAAAGTCCAAACCGTTCGAGACAATGGAGGTGTTCTTACCAATGAAACAGATGATACCGCTCAAAAAGCAGAGCAAGAAAGCGCAAAAGGAGCAACATGCCAAGCAGCGCGGTAGCTGGTATGGTATTTCTCCTGTCACAAGAACTGTTCCAAATGGTAAAGCCTATGACCGAAATCGAGTTAAACGAGAAGATCGAGAATTTACTGACTGAGTCAGCTCCCGTGCAGTCATCCAGGCGAACTGGCTCTGCATATCGAAGAGAAATGCGCATCCGCAAGAATGACGCGCTCATGCGCATTGTCACAAGAAAGTATGTGCCTCATGCCGGCTATATCGATTATGGCTTTGATGGTGACACGCTGCTCCATTCGGGAAAGTACATCAAGTATCCGAAGAACAGTAATTGCCAGCGGTGGATGAAACGAGAAACCAGCCGAAAGTCCCGGAACTGTAGGGATCTGCCCCGAAAGGGGAACTACTATCGGCGCCTTTTTGACTACTGGTGGACATTGTATTAACTAGAGAGAG
>OGZA01001696.1_pt1 | contig 14483 bp, 12 predicted proteins | sample 1576591 | NCBI WGS metagenome assembly OGZA01 (sample SAMEA3541565, study PRJEB24748) | human gut metagenome | biome: human gut; feature: human-associated habitat; material: faeces | place: China | collected 2012
ATTCGGTGATCGACAACCGCGGCGGCGCCGTGGGGCTGGCGCTGATGTTCCGAAGGGCACGGAACTGGTCTTTGAATACTTTGAGGTGACAGACCGGGAAGGGAACTATCGCAACACGATGATCGCTCCGCAAAAGGACGTCTATCTCTCCGGCGGGATGCCGTGTCTGTATGAAGCGGCATTCACGTTCCACGGATTCCGGTATCTGCGCGTCAGCGGAATGGATCCTGTTCAAAAAGAGGATTTCACAGCAGTAGCGCTGTCCACAGAAAAGGAGGACGTTGGAGCGTTCGAGTGCTCGGATCTCCGTTTGAACCGGCTGTATCAAAATATCCGGTGGTCACAGCGCAGCAATATGCTCTCCATCCCCACCGACTGCCCCAGCCGGGAAAAGGGCGGCTTTACCGGGGATATTCAAATCTATGCAAAGACTGCCATGCTGAACGAGGAAATGACCCCGTTCCTGACCGGCTGGCTTAAAAATCTGAAGGCCGCGCAGGCGGAAAACGGTGCCGTTCCGATCACAGTACCGGAAACCGCGCCTTACCGCAGATTGATGGCGGGCAATGCCCGGGAATTTGGAGATGAACCGCCTGTTGGCGTGGCGGGTTGGTCCGACGCAGCGGTGATCGTTCCCTATACAATGTATTGGCTGACTGGGAATCGACGGATCTTGGAAGAGCAGTACGAAAGCATGGTCAGCTGGTGTGCCTATATTATCCGGACGGCGGAGAGCCGGCGGGGTGATCCCCAATTGCCGCGTGAGGTGGATTCGGTGCTGTGGAATACCGGCTTCCATTTCGGAGAATGGCTGATCCCGAGCGAAAAGAAGGGGATCACGCAGAAGGAGGCCTGCGAGCGTTCGGCTTTTTATACGGCGCCGATTTTCGGCTATGTTTCCGTAAAGTGTATGGCCGAAATTGCACGAATCCTGCAAAAGCCGGAGCAGGAGGATTACCGGCGCATCGCCACGCAGATGAAGGCAGCGATTCAGACCGCCCTGATCCGCGACGGAGAACTGCGCAGTCAAAACATGGGTGCGTATGTGCTGATGATCGCCTTCGACCTGGTCCCGGACAACTGCAAAGAGCGGTTCGCGCAAAGGCTGATATCCATTCTGGAAAGTCATAACGGCTGTTTGGACACAGGCTTTTTGGCAACGCCGTTTCTGCTGGATGCCTTCGTGAAAATCGGACGGCGGGATTTGGCCATCAAGCTGCTCTGGCAGACCCGGATGCCGTCCTGGCTGTATGAGGTGGAGCAGGGGGCGACCTCCATTTGGGAATCATGGGATGCGATTTTGCCAGACGGCGAACCGAGCGTCACCAGTTATGATCACTATGCCTTTGGCTGTGTGGACGCCTGGATCTTTGAGAATATTGCCGGGATCAGGGCGCTGGAGCCCGGTTTCCGGCGGGTGGAAATTGCGCCCGACCCGGATGGGCTGCCGCTGGAATACTGCCGCCGCAGCTTCCAATGCGAATACGGAGTGATTCGGGTTTTCTGGGATCAGCATTTCCTCCACGTCTCCATTCCGTGCGGCGTTTCCGCGGTCATTCGATGGAAGGGCATTCTGCACGATGTTGGCAGCGGAGAATACACGTTCGAAGGATCTCATCAAGAGGGGGGTCAAGATGAAGGAACGAGATCACATTCAATTCTATGACACTTCCGCACTGAAGGAAACGCCCGGCATTCGCCGGCGCTGCCGTGTGGACTATGTACGGGAAGCGCTCCGGGAAAAATTCCCCGGCGAAGTGTTCCATGTCACTTCCGTGAGCATCAACGAAACTGGCCGCTATATGGCAAAGGTCCACTGGCTGGTGAAGCTCCTGTGGAACAACGGCAAGGTCACGGGGCTGCCGCCTTACTGTGAGGTCGTGATCGAGCATTGCACCGGAACAGAATGGGAAAATATCATTGTCTGGTCTCCTCTTGCGTGGAACGATCGCTTTGCCGGAACAGCCGGAGGCGGGACATGCACGGGCGGCGTCAATCAGATCACCCAGCCGAACAACGGGCAGCGGGGCTGGACACTTCCCTTTGCGCTGATCAATGGCTTTACCGCTGCCACCAGCGATGCCGGCAATGAGAAATATGGCTCGAACTGGGCTGTGGACAAAAACGGCAAGGTGGTCATGGAGCGAATCGAAAACTGGCGCGCAAACGCCACCCATAACATGACGGTTTTTGGAAAAGCCGTTGCGGAGATCCTTCACAAGCGCCCTGTCCGGTATTCCTATATGAACGGCGGTTCCGGCGGCGGGCGGCAGAGCATGGTGGAGGCGCAGGAATTCCCGGAGGACTATGACGGCATCTGGGCAAGCTGCCCGGCGATCAACTGGACCAAATTCCTGATTGCCGGCTTCTGGCCCATGGCTGCGGCCAATGAACATCACGCACCACTGAAATACCACAAGCTGAATGCATTTGCCAAGGCAGTACAGGAAAGCGCGGGCGGCGCAGAGAAATATTACCGGCTGAATCATCGCGTGGAGTTTGATCCCCTTATACTCGTGGGAAAGAAAACAAAGCAGGGCATTATCACACGGGAGGACGCCGCCGTGGTGAAGGACATGTGGGACGGCCCTCACCGGAAAAACGGCGAACGGCTTTGGTACGGCTTCCGTCCTGGTTCAGTGCATTGGTGTGTCGGCCTGCCTATTTTTTCGATCTCCTTCATTCTTCCTTTTCTGAGGGCAAGGCCCTTCGCCTTGTGCAACACCTACGCGCGTTGGGTCTTGAACGATCCCAGAGCGGATTTTCGCAGTATGACAAAAGCGGAGTTTGAAGACCTGTTTGACAAAAGTGTTGCTGCTTTCCCAAAGGCCGGCGCAGACGATCCGGATCTGCGTCCATTTGCGGCCCGCGGCGGAAAGCTGATGATCGACCACGGTTTGGATGATCCGCTGATCCCTATAGACGGAACATTGGATTACTATGGCAGAATGTGTCAGGTGATGGGGAAAACGGCGGTGCAGGACTTTTGCAGACTGTATATTGGCCCTGGCGATAACCATGGAAACTGCATCGGTAACGGACCAGGAATTCCTGAAACAGACGGCATGAAGGCAATGATGGATTGGGTCGAGCGCGGCGTTGCGCCGGAGCGGATCCGGGTCGTGCAATTGGATCGGAAAACGGGGGAAACGATATGCGAGACAACCAGAACGCCTTACTGCGAGGATAAAATATAACGTGCTTCCTTGCTATTAATATCAACGCTTTTTGCAGGCGGACACGTTGTTCGCTGGTGCGAGCGCGCAGTAGAATCGAAGCTTGTTATTACGACATCGGCACAGTGATTTGGAGTGGCGAAAACGGCAGCGGGCAAACTGACCCCTTTTACTGACAAAGGCGTTTCTTATGCCTTATTTCCTTTTCCTGATTAGAACATATTCATTCGGGTGCGGGTAAATGTAGCGTTTCCTCTTGATTCTTTATTTGTTGTAACGATCATGAAAAGGGCAGCTGCCGACGATAAAATCGGAGAGCTGCCCTTTCTTTCTAACGAGACGAATAGATATAACGAAAGAAGGCGTTTTAATTCTTTCAAAGCAAGGAGATATCCAAAGCTTCAGTTGTGGAAAAATTGCCATACTGAGCACTTCGAGAGGGACTCGCAAGTTTTTGCGTGAGCATCTGCGAGTAACTCACGGCATTCTTCAGGAGGGCAGATGCGCTGCAGCGTGGACTCAGGGTGCTCAACAAAGCGCGGCGGGTGGGCGCTACGGTATTCCTGTGGAGAGCATCCATAAGTGTGTTCGCACAAGCGGATGAAGTAGCGCACATCAGAAAAGCCACTCAGATTACTGATTTCTGTGAGACTTTTATCTGTAGTGCGTAGAAGTCCGCATGCGTACTCAAACCGTTGCTTATTAAGGTATTCCTGAAAGGTTATGTGCAGTGTATCCTTAAAAAAATGCGAGAGATAAGACATCGACAAACCCTGCGTTCGGGCGATTTCACTGAGCAAAAGCTTCTGACGGAAGTTTTGCTCCACGTAGTCAATGATTTTAGCAATTCGGTAATTGCTGCGCTCGATGCTTTGAATCTGTTCGTCGGACAGCAATTTGGTGGGAATATGGCGGTCAAGCACAGAAATAAGCATGTGCAGAAAGTCGTGGCAGTCACGCTGCAAGTGTGGACCACCAGAAAAGTAGCACCACGCCAACTCAATCATAAATGATTGAAAAATCTGATAAAGCGAGGCGGGAGCTGCCAAATGTTCCCGCAAGGAGACAGTAGAAAAACGGAAATTCTTTTTCCAAGGGATGTAAAAATTCAATCGCTCGGGGGAGAGTTGAAGTGCCAAAACATACGCACCGTCTCCGTCAGAGGAAAGTTCGTGCAGTTCCTTTGGATTTAATAAATACATGTCCCCAGCGCAAAAGCGGTATTCTTCTGCCTGTGTATTGAGGCACAGTTTGCCAGATAGAACCATACCAAGCTCTACGTCGTCATGCATATGCGGGGCGCGATAGCTCAATTGTACAATAAGTATGTTTACTTGTTCAATTTTCGGATAAACAACGACCTCATATTCTCTTTCCATGACTGGCCCTCCCGTTTTGCCTGCTTCCATCTTAAAGAAGTGAAAAGGGAAAGTCAACATCTGGTGAACATGAAATGAAAAAGCGAATTAATCTGAAAAACTGGGTCGAATAAATCGCTGACAGGAAGAAAAAGCATTGTTATACTAAAACCGTTCGAAAAAGCTTACGCCACAACAATTTTCACAGGAGGTCAACAAAATGGCACAGTTTGAGAGCAAGTTTAAGTTTTCCGTCGGACCGTGGAATGTTCATTCCGGCGCTGATTCTTACGGCCCCGCCACAAGAGCAGAGATCCCCTTCGAAGAAAAGCTGAAGCGTTTCGCGGAGATGGGATTTTCGGCTGTTCAGTTCCACGATGACGACGTAGTTCCCAGAATGAATGATCTTACCGATGAGGAAATCAAAGCTGAAGCGCGCGGCGTAAAAAAACTGCTCGACAAATATGGGCTCAAGGCTGAATTTGTAGCTCCGCGCCTCTGGATGGATCCGCATACTATCGACGGAGGCTTTATGTCGGCTCGCGAAGAAGATCGTGACTTCGCTATGTGGCGCGCATACCGATCCATTGACATTGCTCGTGAATTGGAGTGCGATCTTATTGTGCTTTGGCTGGCACGTGAAGGAACATTGTGCGCGGAGAGCAAAAGTCCTGTGTGGGCTACGCAGGCCCTTGTGGAAGCTATCAACAACATGCTCACCTACGACAAGACAATTCGAATTGCTATCGAACCAAAACCCAACGAACCTATCGACCGCTCTGTCTGTGGCACTATGGGCCATGTGCTGGCGGTGTCTGCTGCCACTATTGATCCCAAGCGCGTTGGTGGAAACCTTGAGAGTGCGCATGCAATTCTGGCGGGTCTCGACCCTTCCCATGAGATTGGCTTCGCACTGGCGTTTGACAAGCTGTTTACTGTTCATCTCAACGACCAGAACGGTATCAAATACGATCAGGACAAGAGCTTTGGCGTAGAAAATCTGCGTCAGGCCTTCAATCAGGTTCGTGTGCTTGTAGAAAACAACTATGGCTCGAAAGGCGAATATGTCGGCCTCGATGTCAAGGCTATGCGAACTACTTCTGACGAAGACAGCTATCAGCATCTGGAGAACAGCCTCAACGTATTCAAAGCTTTGGAGCAAAAGGTGTATAAGTTCGATTACAAGAAACGTGATGAGCTCGTCGAAAAGCGTGATTTTGAGGGCCTTGAAATGTACGTGATGAACTTGCTGATGGGAATCGAGGGCTGACGCTCTCGTTCCCTACGAGGAGAGTGGATTATGACAAAACGTGTTATTTCTGCAGGTCATATCTGCCTTGATATCACGCCAGTATTCGATCCCGCCACACAGGGAACGCTGGGAAAGCTTCTTTCACCTGGTAAGCTGATTCATGTTGAAGCGGCAGATGTTCACATTGGCGGAAGCGTTGCCAACACAGGGTTGGCGCTGAAAAAGCTGGGGATGGACGTGTCTCTTGTGGCAAAGGTTGGCAGGGATCCGTTTGGTGACATTATTGTAAATCAATTGAAGGAATACGGTGCAGCGGATGGGTTGATCCGTGATGGACATAGCACGACATCTTATTCCGTAGTTGTAGCGCCGCCAAACGTCGATCGCATTTTTTTGCACCACCCGGGCGCAAACAATCGCTTTACAGGCGCGGATATCTCTAACGAGCTTCTAAAAGGTGCAGCGTTGTTGCATTTTGGCTATCCACCGTTAATGCGCCGCATGTACGAAGACGGCGGTGCAGAGCTTGAAAGCTTGTTTCGACGTGCAAAAGCGCTGAATGTGGCAACCTCGCTTGATTTAGCAGCAGTGGATACGCAGTCCGAAGCAGGACAAATTGATTGGGCTGCTCTGTTGCGCCGTATAATGCCATATGTTGATTTTTTCGTTCCGAGCGCAGAAGAGCTGTGTTTTATGATTGATCGACCGCGCTATGATGAGTGGGCAGCACGCGCGGCGGGCAGAGCGTTCACAGACATACTGGACATTCAACGTGATGTAGCTCCGCTGGCTGATAGGGTGATGGCGTGGGGAGCGAAAATTGTACTTATCAAGTGCGGTGTTCCGGGAATGTATTGCCGTGCAGCGGAAGCAAACACACTGAAACAAATTGGCGCAAACGCGCAAGTGAATGCCGACATTTGGTCAGAATACGAAAAGTATGAGGCAAGTTTCTGCGCTGCGCAAGTGCTGTCTGGTACAGGCGCAGGCGATACGAGCATTGCTGCATTTCTGTCTTCCGTATTGGAAGGATGTGACCCGCAGCGTTGTGTTGACCGTGCGCTGGCCACGGGTGCTTGCTGTGTGGAGGCGTATGATGCGTTAAGTGGTTTACGCCCATTAGACGAACTCGATCGACGTATCGATTCCGGCTGGGCGCGCGTGAAAACGTGACGATATGAGGAGAATTTAGTTGTATGTTAGCGAATCTGAATGATGTGTTGATTTCTGCACAAAAGGGTAAGTATGGAGTAGGGCTATTCAACGCTTTGAGCCTTGAAATGGCGCGTGGAATCATCGAAACAGCTGAGCGTTTACAGGCGCCTGTGATTGTAGGTACAGCAGAGATTTTGTTGCCTTATGCACCGCTTGAAAGTGTGGCGGATTTGCTCGTTCCCATGGCAAAGCGGGCCTGCGTGCCTGTAGTGGTACACTACGATCATGGACTGACCTTTGAAAAATGTATTTTAGCTATGAAGCTCGGCTTTTCGTCCGTCATGTACGACTGCTCTACTGACAGCTATGAGGAAAACGTGCGTAAAACGGCAGAGTTGACGCGCGTCGCACACGCTCTCGGCGTGACGGTTGAGGCGGAGTTGGGGCATGTCGGCGACAACGACAGCTCCGTTGAAGGAAACGGCTATCTCGCCGACCCAGCAGCATACTATACTGAACCAACGCAGGCGCGAGATTTCGTGACGCGCACAGGTGTAGACGCACTCGCTGTTGCAGTAGGAACGGCGCATGGAGCGTATAAGATGCCGCCCAAGCTTGACTTTAACCGTATCGAGGCGATTGCCAGAACTATCCCTACACCGCTCGTGCTCCACGGTGGCAGTGGCCTCGCTGACGCAGACTTCCGCGAAGCGATTCGCCGCGGCATCAGCAAGGTGAATATTTTCACAGACATCAACGTCGCATCGGCTATGGGGGCGCAAGCAGCTTTTGCGGCCGGCAAAAGATATATGACAGATATGGTTGCTTATCAAATCGGAGCAATCGCCGCTGCCGTAGAAGAAAAAATGCATATTTTTGGTTCTGTTGGGCGTGCCTGATGAGATTCGTGTATCGCTTAGTTTTTATCATGAACGGGTAAGGATACGTCAGAACCCTAAATGGCACGGTGTGTAAGATGCCGCTTCACTGTTTTCAGCCAACAAACGCATTAAGGGGTGGCAGCTTACATATCGACAATAAGGTCAAAAGCTAGTTGCAGGCGATAAGAATATTAAAAGAGGCCGACAAAAAGGCTGGGCTTTCGGCGAATTGATCTTTTGTAGATTTTATCCTGTGCGAGTGATGAAACAATAGAAAGAATATCGATATGGAATAAAACTGCTGGAAATCAATCATAACATAGAATACCGGGCGAGAAAAAGAAACTTACTCTTTTAAACCAGCCCGGTATTTTGTTCTTCTTTTAACTGATAAGTTTTTTGATAATAAAGTTGCTTCAACACCGGTGCATTCGAGGCGAAGCCGAGAAGGAACTTGTTTTGAGTATGGAAAGGTGCAGTCGAAAACAAAATCCATGCAAATGACGCTTTTGTGTGCGTGGACTTCATCAATGGAGAATAGCGCGTGAACTGCTAGGCACATCTTGCCAATCGGATTGTCATAGCAAATGTGTTGCTCACTGGCTGCCAGTAATTTCACCTGTGTGCTGTAAAGGTGACCATTAAACTGCCGTTTGTGTCCCAATGCAGGTGCTATGAATGATGCTGGACGATGGCGAAGGAGCGCCGGTTACCAGCCAATCGGTGAAGAAGTTTGACATACAGTTTGTTCCGCTCCGGCTTGAACTTCGCCACTGCCTTTAGCTTGCGGCATACTATTAGGGGGCGCAGGGGACTAACACCAAGAACATCAGATGGAGAAAGTTTTGCAGACCATTTAAAGTGAGAAAAGATGCCATCTTGCTGAATTTCCCCTTATAAATGCAAATAGGAAATACTCATCAACATAGTCAATAGCAAAATATGCGTCATAAAAGAATCAAGTTAAGAGCCAGACGTTAAACGCAGAGCCCGCACTCTCCCCCAATGTAAGGACGAAGTGCGGGCTCTTTCATATGTTTCTTGTATACGGAGTAAGCTTTGAGGTTGTGAATCGTGCGCAACAGGGTATCGCAGATCACATGCAGGAGAATAGCTCTTTCCTCAGTGCGAGTGGTGAGTTTTGTCGCCGCTTCGGTGGCTCAGCGGGCCGTATCGGCAAGATTTAGATAAAAGATGTCGCCGGATCGATGTGGAGCGTCGTGATCAAAGGGTATAGGGCTTCCATGGTTAGATTGGAGCGATAGTTTTCGATATTGTCAACTGTACGAAGGCCGATTCGCAGCTTTTCCGCAAGTTCGGCTTGGGACAGTTTTGTTCTATGACGTGCTTTGCGCACGGTATCGCTCAGGGACTTCTGGCAATCAGGCATTATAACTCACCTCAATGGTATTGTACAATACCGGTTTTGACGGGGAAATCCATGTATAGCGCGTGCTCGAAGGCGATGTATTGCCTGTTGTGCTCTCGTTCCGAAATTTTGATGTTCAGCATTTTTTTACGGAAAAGGTAAAGGGTTTTTTGACAGTATTCTGGTACGATGAATCTGGAACAAGGAGCGGGGGTGGTGAAAGGATGTGGACGCAAACTGGCGAAGAGACGCCATCGTCGAGATCCTTCGCTGCGGAGGCAAAGTCAAGGCCAGAGAATTAGCGGAACGCTTTCAGGTCACGCGGCAGACGATCTATCATGATATTGCCGTTTTGTCTCTGCACTATGATGTGTGCACGGAACCGGGAAGACATGGAGGAATATACCTGCTGCGTCCAAGACAGCGCAGGGGGGAATACCTCTCCCGTACTCAGGCCGAAGTTCTGCAACAGATGCTGGTTGAAGTGACGGACGAACGAAAAGAAGTCATTCAATCCATCCTCGCCGATTTTGGCGCTCCGTGACTGTTTCCAGTTGGCACCTTGACAATATGAATACATAGCCATGCGGGAGCACTGAGCTCCTTCCGGGGAAGCGACATCGGGAAAAGCGCCAGGATGGCAATGCCGGATCCTCTGTTCGACCATGGGCGGGCAGAGGCGAAGACAAAGCCGGAGCGATCTATTTTGTCCGAAAAGAGGTGTTGGTCGCCTCATACGCTATGACCTTGGGAGTGAGCAGGTGAATCGATTTTACGTTCGCCCACACGTCAGATGGGACGGTTGACCTTGGGTTGTAATCAGCAAGACCTTTGGAATGCCGTGAAGGGGCTTTTCGGCCAGAAGCCCGCCTGCATGGTTCCCATGCGCCGGGGGATGAAACAAATACGGTGCAGTTAAACCTACATTTAGAATTGCCGTCGTTGACGGCGAATCCGTGCAGCGCAGTGGACAAGCTGCGCTGCATTACTTTGTCGTTAACGGCTGACTCGGAAGGAGCATAGCCATGCTGATCAACACAACGGAGCAGGCACATGCGGAAGTTGAAAGGATTTTTCGGGTTATTCTGCCAGAAAATGGTCTGACTGTGCGCAAGGAACAGATTCTTCTTTGCCACGACATGTTGGATGGTCTGCTTCACAACACAATTTCTCTCTGCGATGCGGGCGTTGGCATTGGCAAAACATACGCATATCTGGTCGCCTGCATCCTGACTCGGAAGTATTCCCTCTGTCTGAATCGGCCAATCGTGATCTCCACCTCCAGCGTTGCGCTGCAAGATGCGATTATTGGAGAATACCTTCCGTTTTTATCAAATGTACTATTGTCCGGTGGAGTTATCGATGAACCGTTAACTGCACATCTGCGCAAAGGAAAAGAGCGGTTTGTTTGCGACGAGCGGTTTGCTCAGCGCCTGCGTGCTGTTGCAGGAAAGAAGAAAAATGCGGAGCAATTTGCTGCACTCAATTCGCTTATGCTTCACTACGATCTGGATGCCGTAACAGGCCTTAGTGAATTTGACAGACGACAAGTCTGTGTGCCGAAAGCATGTCCGAAAACCTGTGCGAGAAAAGATACCTGCCGCTATCATATTTATTTGAGACAGGCACAAATGGGCACAGGTATGATTCAGATCTGTAATCACAACTACCTGTTGGCAGACGCAGAACACCGGCAGCAGGGGTTTCATCCGCTGCTCAAAGAGTATGGTATCCTTGTGGTGGATGAAGCACATAAACTGTGGGATGCTGCTTGCCAGATGTATGGAGAAAACCTCTCGCCCCAGGACCTCTTGGAATTCTGTACCCTTCTGGAAAAAGAAAAATACAGCCAGACGGCGAACGCCCTTCGGGAAAAGAGCGAGCACCTTGCGGCTGCATTTCGATACACGGACAGGGGGCGGGAGGAAGACCGGAGATTGCCCTTTATTTTTACATCAGCCCGACGCGAAGTGTTAAAGGAATGCGCGATACTTTTCCACCAGGCAAAGGAAGTGCTGGCAGTGAGTGTACCCCGCTGGATGGTCCACCGGCTGGAAAAGGCGGAAAGAACGGTTCAGCTTTTTCTGAATCAGGACAGCGGATACATTTTCTACCTGAAATATGACCGGGAGGGCACTCCATGCCTGTGTGCTGTCAGCAAGGATATCCCCAAGCGGCTTCGACGTGCCCTGTGGGAACAGCATATTCCGGCGGTTCTGACATCCGGGACACTGAAAGCGGGGAACAGCTTTCGGCCGGTCATGGAGAAAACGGGGTTAGATGTGCTGCAAAGGGTGGAGACATATTCCGCGCCATCGCCCTTTGACTATAAAAGAAACTGTCTGCTTTATTTCCCTGAAAAAAGTGGAAACCACAGCGGAGATCCGGAAAGCTGCCGAATTGCAGAACAAATCCTTCAGTTGGTAAAGGCCACCTGTGGACACACGCTGGTGCTGTTTACCGCTTACTCTCTTATGGGAGTGGTATACAATCTTGTAAAAGGGCGGCTGGGTGTTCCTTTGATGGAGGTTTGGCGCAATTCGCAGGATACCATCCGCCGCTTTAAAAGGGAACAAAACGCTGTACTGTTCGCAGCGGGAAGCTGTTGGGAAGGAATTGACTTTCCCGGCGACATGGTTTCTTCACTGATCATCCCGCGCCTGCCGTTTCCAGTGCCCGACCCGATTCGGAAAGCACAGCGGCCAAACTATATGACATTGCAGGATTATATCCAGGCTGTCATTGTGCCGGAAATGCAGGTGAAACTTGGTCAGGGATTTGGACGGGCAATCCGGACAGAAACAGATACCTGTGTCGTGTCGATCCTGGATCACAGAGCTGCGCCGGGCGGGAAATATCATCAAGAGGTTATGGAGGCGCTGCCTCCGGTGCCTGTTACAAGACAAATCGAAGATGTAGAACGATTCATCCGGGCCAGAAAAGGCCCGGATTATTTTTTTGTGCAAAGGAGGGAGGCAGTGTGCCTGAAAACAGAGAAGTGCGCACGGTGTGGCTTTACGGCCGGAGCGGAAGGCAGAGGCTGAGTGAGTTATCTGCGCAAATGACAGACCTGCTGGAGGAAGCAGAACGGAGGGGATACATCGTTGTCGGCACTTCTCAGGATCGGCACAGCGGCAATAGTATCCACCGTGCAGGGTTGAAACTTATGATGGGGGCGGTTCGCAGCGGACATGCCCATATCGTCATGGTGTGGGATCTTTCTCGCCTCAGCAGGGATAACAGCACACTCATCCGGATACTGAACTTTTTGCAGGATCATGGCGCTGTGCTGGTAACGGCCGGTACGGATCTGCGCTATGAACTCAGCATCCGAGGGGTGGAATTACCTCTGAGCAAAAGGGCGACGCAAAAGGGGAGAGATGTACCATGGTGAAACAGACGAAGGCGAAAGGGGACAAAGAAAAAGCGGTTGTGCTGGAGCGACAGTATGGGCCGTATTCCGTCAAGATATGCTTTGCAGAACAAAGTTCCGGTACGGCACAAAATATGTTGGACGTGATTATGCAGGCCTACCGACATCGCATGGAAAGGGCGCAGAATTTGCAATCCGGTTATTAAGCGTCAAGTTTGTTTGGATAAACGATGATCGGCTTGCCTTTGCGCGTTGCGAAAGAGAGCGTGGTGGCAGCCCCGCCCCAACTATGCTGAACATACGCCACCACAATATCGGAATGTTCAACGAGCCAGCGGTTTCGTCTGGAGATAGCGTAGCGTGGTGGAACATCTTCCAAAGGCGGATACAGAGAATTGTCATAGAGTCGAAGGTCTACATCAGTGGAAAGATAAGCGAGGACCAGCGTGGATTCAATGTCGGGGAACTCGGCTTTCAGCTCATGAACAATTTGGGCAGCCATAAGGTCAAAAGCCCCGTAACCACCCAAGAGAAAGATGTTCGCGCCCTGTCCAATAAGATCGCAAACAACTTCTCGCAACCAGCTTTTTACCTGAACAGGGTGTTCAAGTGTCCGATGTCCGCAGAATGTTACGGTCATACAGCATCACCTCTATACAGTGATTATATTCACTATATAGAGCCGCGGCAAGCCCCCTATAATATTGGCAATGGGGTGATGCGATGCCGATTTCCTTTCGACCAATGCGGCAGCTTATGGAACAAAAGAAGATCTCCTTTTATCGCTTGGCAAATGAAGGGATCGACGCTCAGACACTACAGCGCATTCGGCATGATAAGCCGGTAACAACGGAAACGCTGGGGAAGTTGTGCGAGATCATGGATTGCCAGCCGGGAGACCTGATTGAGTATCTCCGTACGGACAAGCACGAATCCAAAGTGCAAGACTGCCAGGGATAATATATAAATATGTATAGAAGAAGGTTGCCCGATGTTCAGACGGGCAGCCTTCTTTTCGTGTCACAGGAGTGTAATGTGCTGCAATTTTACCAGTTTGAACAGCGGTGTTTCTCCGTTTTGGTGATAGCTTTCCTTTACTGTATAGGGTAGTGTTGTAGTGAGGGGAGGCTATACCTCCTCGGTAGAACCTTGAAAAAAGAATAGGACCGGTCCGAATTGCAGGCATGACCTACAAGGAGGACAGGGCAGTGAAGTATACCAATCAATTCGGAGAATCCGTCCAAATCTCAGCAAGCGATGAGATCTGGCTCAATGATGAGTTTTTTGCAAGGGAGATGGCCAAGCTGCCGCCTGATGCGCCGCGCGCGGGACTCGCCTACCGTGTGTCGACCAAAGGGCAGGTGGATCATGACGATATCCCCATGCAGAAAATCGAGTGCCGGAAATTCTGCGCGCAGCATGGCTGGCGCGTGGTGCTGGAAAAGGCCGAGAAGGGCGTTTCGGGATCAAAAGTATCCGCAACCAAACGAGACGCCATTCAGGAGTTGAAAGCAGAAGCGGAAAAAGGGAACATTGACATCCTGCTGGTATTCCTCTTCGACCGCCTTGGCCGCATTGAAAGTGAAACACCATATGTAGTGGAATGGTTTGTGAAGCACGGTGTGGAGGTCTGGAGTACCCGCGAGGGACAGCAAAAGATTGACAGCCATACCGACAAGCTTATCAACTACATCCGCTTCTGGCAGGCGGCGGGGGAGTCGGAAAAAATCGCGGAACGGGTAGCGACACGCATTCAGCAGCTCAATTCCAGCGGCCATTACAGCGGAGGTACGGTGGCCTATGGCTATCGGGCGGTGCATAAGGGCCGAGTGAACAAAAAGGGGCAGCCTGTAAAGGACCTCGAAGTTGACCCGGCGGAGGCGCCCATTGTGCAGGAGCTGTTTGAACTGGCAGCCTTT
>OGZA01001715.1_pt1 | contig 14371 bp, 14 predicted proteins | sample 1576591 | NCBI WGS metagenome assembly OGZA01 (sample SAMEA3541565, study PRJEB24748) | human gut metagenome | biome: human gut; feature: human-associated habitat; material: faeces | place: China | collected 2012
TGTCGCATCAGATGCAGCCCGTGCACGCAAACCCGCCTCCTCACCACACCAACTACACCCCACGCGACAAGATCACACAATTCAGAGCAAAAATGTCGCATCAGGTGCAGTTGGTGCCAAGAAACCCGACCGTAGCCACTGCCACAACCCAGGAGCAGGACGCGGACAGGCAGCAAAGCTTCATCTGCGCGGTGCTTGGACCTACACGAACTGCACCTAGGGCGACGGATCTGGGGTTTTCAGGGCAAAAGTGTCGCGTCAGGTGCAGTCCGTGCACGCAAACCGGTCAGTCTCTCAAAAACCAGCCAGTGAAACCCCCAGCCAGTCCCCTACTTTCGAGCGCGCACCGATGCCGCCAGAACGGTGAACAGGGAGTTCAAACGCTCATTGGTCGGAAGATCGTCAATGTAGACCTCAACACCGTCAGAATCGCAAAGCGGAACACGCCAATTCGGATACTCCTTGTCGGTGCCCGGAAGATTCTGGGGGCGCCGATCACCCACCGCATCCACCAGCGATGCCACAACCAACTGAGATGAGGTCTGCGCAACATACGCATGCAGAGCTTCAACGATCTCACGCTCTGACGGGGATGCGGATTCAAGCAACCCATATTCACGAAGCCGAGCCAGCACCTGTTCAAGTTCAAGACGGTCAGCAGCTCGCACGGATTCGACGTCCTCGACCAGCAGGCCAAGCTCGTCGCGCAAAGTGGTCTGCACACCAGCCAAGTATCCGGCGGTCGGTGGCAGGTCATGCGTGTTTACCGCGGCAAGGCAGGCGGTGCGGTACGAGCCGGGGTGAAGTGGCCACCCGCCACCGTCCTTCTCGAACCAGAGGATCGAGGTCCCTAGGATGCCTCGCGAACTCAGGTAGTCGCGGACCCACGGTTCAACGGTTCCGAGGTCTTCACCAATGACAACTGCTCCGGCGCGTTGCGCTTCTAGGAGCACGGTTCCGACCATGGCCTCGTGATCGTAGTACACGTAGGTGCCATTTCCGGCACCCATGCCCGCTGGGATCCACCAGAGGCGGAAGAGGCCGAGAATGTGGTCGATGCGGATGGCTCCTGCGTTGGCGAGGGCTGCGCGGACCATGTCGCGGATCGGCTTGTAGCCGGCCTGTGCCAGGGCGCGTGGCGACCATGGCGGTTCCGACCAGTCCTGTCCCTGCTGGGAGTACATGTCCGGCGGAGCACCAACAGTCATTCCTTGGGCGAACACGTGGCGGTTGGACCAGGTTTCGGATCCGTGTGAGTGAACACCGACGGCAAGGTCAGCCATGATGCCGATGTCCATACCGACGTCGGTTGCGACGCGTTGCGCGTCTTGCATCTGCTGGGAGATGATCCACTGGCACCATTCCCAGAATTCGATGCGGTCTGCCAGTTCAAGGCGGGCACGGTCAGCGGACGGTGATGTTGAGGATGCGATCTCGTCGGGCAGGATGCAGGATTCGTTTGCTTCTGCCAGGGCGCTCCAGAGTGCGAAGTTTGCCAGATCGCGTCCACCTTCTTCGACGAAGTGGGTGAATTGCGAGTTCCGGTGGTACGAACGCGGAATCTGGTAGATGAGTTCGAGAGCTTTACGTTTGGCTTCCCACGTGCGATCTCGGTCGACCAGCGCATCCGCGGTATCGGTAGCGTTCGCGGATAGGCGGAGTTCTTCGATGGATCGACGAACGTCAGGTGATGCGTCGGCGAATTCATCGATTGCTTCGGGGCGGATGTAGATGGGATTCAGCCAACGGCGTGAGACAGGCAGGTACGGTGAGTTTTCCATCGGCGTGATCGGGCTGGACGCGTGGATGGGGTTGATGAGCAGGAAGTCTGCTCCCCTGTCGGCGCATACTGATGTGAGATCGGCGAGGTCTTCAGCGTCACCCAGCCCCCACGAGCGTGCCGAACGCGTTGAGTACAGCTGTGCAGATACGCCCCAGCGTCGCTTGGAGTCAGCGAGCGGGCCGTTGTCAATACGGTTGGGTGCAATAAGCAAGGTTGCGGAGTGGACTTCTCCGCCTTCAAGCGTTGCGACGATCCGGTGCCAGCCCGGTGCCAGGTGGTCGGGTGTTTCGAAAGTTGCGCGACCGATCAGCGCGTCACCGATTTGGCGCGGGGCGATGTAGCGGTCGAGTTGCGTGCAGTCGCCGGATGTTCCGTCTTCGCTGATCCAGGTGACGCGCACCCAGTTGCCGTGGGGGACGTGGACGGGGAAATCACGGCGCTGTCCTTGGCGTGCCACGACCGTTGGCGGCAGTGTGGCAAGCCAGAATCGGTCTTCTGTTTCCGTCAGTGCGTGGTGAATGTCTCCGACCGTTGAGTCGGCGTCAACGTTGACGCCAAGTGCTTTGAGGACAGCGAGCAGAGAGTCAGCTGAAACGAATTTTTGTTGTCCGTACCAGTCCCAAAAGAAGGTTGCGACACCGTTTTTGTCGGCGAGGGCTCGTAGCGTGTCAATATCGGACGCTGCTGGTGCACTCCATTCCACGTGTTTGACTCCTTTAGTTGGGGGGGGCGTATAGCCAAGTCTATGCGTCAGTTTTGCCCTTGGGGACCGCTGGCCGGCAAAGCGGACGCGACTCTGGTTACACTTCGTTGGCACTGTCCCGGTTAACGACTGATACCATCTTTTCGGCGATCTCGTCAGATTCTATGCCTGCGATGATTTGGACGATATTACCGGATCGCACGACTGCTAGGACGAACGGCATGCGGAGTGCGTCTTCGTTGACGTTTGCTTGGTTGCCTACTTCGACTCGGATGCGGAGGGAGCATGGTTCGATGTCGACGATGTTGGAAGAGCCACCGAGGGCATCAACCAACGCGAGAGCCGATTCCATCTCGCTCCTTTCTTCCAAGGCATAGTCCTGTTGCGATCCGCATCACATGGTAGCCCTTTAAACGTATGATCGCAATCACTGAACACGATCGAACTAGTGTTTTTTGGCTGTTTTTTGCAGTTTTTCTACGGCATCTGGTGTTGACAGTTGGCGGGTTTCCGTGCCGAGGGTGGGTGGATTGTGCGGTGGCATGCGCGAGGTTTCAGGTGAAAATAGATACATGACTCGTCCCATTGATGTTCCGCTGATTTCTACTGAGCCTGTTGCTTCTGTATTAAGGATTTTGGCTTTGGAGGAGTCTGGTCATGATCGTTTTGTTGCTCATTCGTTGCCTCAGGTGAGGCGTGTTTATGGTGGCCAGGTTGTGGCGCAGGCGTTGGTGGCTGCCGCTGCGACGATGACTGAGGGGCGTCTTCCTCATTCGTTCCACACGTATTTCATGCGTGGTGGCGACCCGTCGATACCGTTTGAGCTTGAGGTTCAGCGTCTTCGCGATGGGCGTTCGTTTTCTTCTCGTCGGGTTGTGTGTCGCCAGGGCGAGAAAGAGATTCTGGCGTTGCAGGCGTCGTACGAGAGGAACGAGGCCGGCTTGTCTTTCACGTCTGACTCCCCTGCCGTGACGCCGCCAGAAGAGCTTTCGAGTGCTTTGGAGATTTTTCGGGCGATGGATCACCCGGTTGGGCGTTTTTTGGGGAAAACGACGGCATTTGATGTGCGCCATGTTCAGCAGTCGCTGTATACGAAATCGGATGAGTCGTTGGCCAGTCGCCAGCAGTTGTGGATGAAGCCTCGTGCCGAGGTGCCTGCTGAGGCAAGCCAGCATGTTCATCGCGCTTTGTTGGCGTATGTGATTGATCAGGTGATGTTGGAGCCTGCGATGCGTGCGTTGGGGTTGTCCTGGATGACTCCTGGTATGTCGGCTGCGTCGTTGGATCATGCGATGTGGTTCCACCGCGATGTGGATATTAATGAGTGGTTGCTGTTCGATGGCGCGTGTTCGAATGTAAATTCGTCGCGTACGTTGGTTCGTTATCAGGTGTTTACGCGCAATGGGACGCTGGTTGCTGAGGCTGAACAGCAGGGTATGTTGCGCGTTCCTGGGAATGGGCAGGCCGGTTCTGGGCGCTGGGGTTTCGGTGTGGATCCGAAGACCGGTCAGATACGTGCTGGTATGGCGTAGTTGTGTTGGCGTAGGTGCGGGACTGTTTGGAGTTGTGGAACGCAAACACCCTCAGTTGTCGCAGATATAGGTAGCGCGGAGTCACCACTGGTAACTCTGCACTACTTATTGGAGATCGAGTGAGGCTCAGTCTCCGTAGCAACGCTTGCCTCCAAGGGCGTGTATTTCATGCCCTCCTCCAACACGGCGATCTTGTTGCCGTTTCTCGCCCCACCGAAGGTGGCCTGCCAGGACTCCCTGAGGCGCGCGGGGTCTTTGATCGTGCCCGGATGCTCCAACACACCACCGGGGGCGGCACCGTTGGCGAAGAATGACGCCCCGTAGTCCTCGGTGGCCTGCGCCAAGCCGATGGCGTTCTTTGCCATCGCGATCGGGCTATAACCAACCCATCAAAGCCGAGCCCTGGAATATGGAGCACATCGTTAGGGGTAAGACGGATCGTCTTGTACTCTCCTGCGGGTTCGTCCCACGTCCGCTGATACTCGTAATACAACCGTACAGCCTCGTCACGTCCGACCGTCATCCTGTTCGGCATCAACGGATACAGTCCGATGACCTCGTCGCGGCCGTTGCGGAGCACTTGGGCGAAGGCGTTGCCCCACAACAACAGGTGCGTCATGAGGGTTTCTCGGAAAACGAAGCTCGTCATCGCGGGGTTAGGTTCATCATGCAACAGCCGGTATAAGGGGTGTTCGAGGGCTTTTTCCTTGCTGCCACCGTCCTTGTAACGGTATACGTGCAGTGGTAGCCCGGCTATCGCCTCAGCCAGGATTCGTACGCAGCCATAGACAGCAGTCATCTGCATCGCGCTACGTTCCGTCACCAGACGACCAGACGACGTCGCCCCGAAAAAGAAGCTATAACCAGAGCCGATGGCGTGATCAGTAGCAGTGCGGGTGGTGTCGCCGCGCAGCCAATTCAGAAAACCCACGATTCACACCTCCTAGAAACGCAGACATGAAGATGGGCACCTGCCACAAAACAGATGCCCACCAGGTATGAAAATAAACTTGTATAGCTGGTCTAGACAGCGAAGCTATCTATCGGAAAGAACCATCGTTCTTCGACGTTGCTTTCGAGTAGACCACCCCAGCAAGAGCCACTAGAAACCCGGCCAAGCACAGGAATTCAGCATGAGGAACGTCCAGCCGCAGAAGAACGATACCCACGACGCAAAGCAACCAGCCCACTATGTTAGTTACACGCATTTAATCTCCTATGACACATACGTCCATTGCTGATTCCCAACAATCAAGGTTCAATTCCTCTACCTTTTTGTTATAACGTCCACATCTCAGTCTTCCGTTATCACCCGTTTAGCGGCCTCTGCGGTATTTCGCCACGCTTCACGTACTTCTTCATCGTTCATTCCTGGTTCCCAAGACCTCAGTAAGGTAACAGAAACCAGCTCCACGCCTATTGCGAGCGCTACCATGATTCCTGCTGACAACAGGGAGTTAAGTAGCACGTACGACGAGGCGAAATAAGTAATTGCTAAAAGAAAAAGCTTCACAAAGATGGGTCGCCAACCACCTGGAGAATTATGTTTCTTTTTTCTTGCGTAATACTGATCAAATATGGTCGATAGCGTTTCGCAAACAACCACACTTACTCCCACAATAATTATCAATAGATACACAGTCGCCTTGTGGGGTATCAGCCAAAACACAATGCCAGAGACCATGAAAACACATACGCCAATAATAAAACCAGTGATCACATGCCCCCACCAGGCGTAAGAAAACGAGATGGGCTTCCAAGTCGTACTCATATCACTTCTCCGCTCTCACCCGAAGCAAGCGGAAATCACCCCATCGAATCCGAGGATTATCTCGAGAGCTTGGACACCTTCCTCGCCAATCTCAGCAAAAGCTGCTCCGCTTTTAATGGCTCTCCAAATGCCGCTTACACCACCCCAAATTTTCCGCGCTTCCTTCAACCATTTGAGTACTTTGCCCACAGGAAGACCATATTGAACAATTACACTTGCTATCTCAGCACCACACTGCCACCACGATGCTCGCGTAGCTATCCCTCCAACACGTATTCCGTTTAGCGCTCGAGAAAGCTCAGCTTCATAATTCGGCGTTGTCCTAGGGTTTGCATTCCTTAAGTTTTCTGGAACTCTATCTAATACCTGAATAAGACGGTCAAGTTCCGCGTCACTCAGCGAAGGTGAAATCGAGTTTAGGTTAACCGATGTCGAGACTGCTGGTATCGAAACACCTCTACCGTTCCCCTCATTCTCGCTAGCAGCAGCTGCACCTGTACCTGTACCTGCTAATCCGAGTGCCAAACTTACAGAGGCTCCAATGATCATATTGTGGATTTTCATTTTTTATCCTTATTTGTCACATTGTCGGCACCATATCGGCAACCTCTGTTCCGCAGTAAGCATCGATGCTTACTGCAGGTAAAACAGTATTTGCACAACAACTTTGTTGACTAAATAGTGTTATCTACATAGTAGATATATCTCACGTTATGTTGTCAAGGGAAAATTCTTTTTACAGTACGAGTAAGCCGCGTTCGTCATAAACGCTGCCGATCGATATTCCTTGGCCGCAGCGGATGGCTCGGTCGAGTGCCATGATGGTGGCGACCACGCCGTCGATTTTCTCGCTGCTCTTTTGCTTATCCGGCTTAATGTTGCCAGCTGGGTCGGTACGGACGTGAATGTTGTCGACCATCCATGACAGGACTGGGTGCCCGCCATGGGCCAACTTGCCCTCTAAGGCAAGTTTCATCAGTTCCTTGGAGGGTGGGCTCATGTCTTTGAAGTCTTGCCCAAACGGCACCACCGTGAAACCGGCATCCTCAAGGCGGGCACTCAGTAAAACCTCACCAGCTGTTGAACCAAGCGCCCTGCAAGCTCGTCTTCAAGTTCGAATACGGCGCAGACGTTGCCCGACGGCTCGAGGCGTTCGATTGTTTGGCCTCGTCCTTCACCATCGGTGGTATCGACGCTGACTCGCATCTGTTCGCTCCGCTTGGCACTCGACATTCTGCTGGCGAGCGCCACTGCCATCGGATCGTGGAGCGCGCACGAACGCCGACCGAAAACGTCCGTGTAGAAGCCGAAATACGGGTTGAGGATTTCGCCGAGCGCGCGGACGAAGGGGTGCGGGTGATCCAGTAGCACTCGTCGGTGCTCTTCAAACATCGGGTGTCGCATCGTCACATCAAGAGGAACCAAGGTAATCGGCCATTTGGCATCAAAGACCCGCCGTGCCGCTTCGGGATCCTTCGCAATGTTGGCCTCTGCGACAGGCGAAACGTTCCCAGGCACGCGTAGTGCGCCACCCATGATGACAAGCTCTTTCACGAGCTCCGGTAACGCCGGCTCCGATTCAATCGCGTGCGCAAGGTTCGTCAACGGCCCGACAGCAATAACAACGAGGCTCCCCTTGTACTCTCGCGCGAGATCGATCAGAAGCTCGGCTGCGCTCCTCGTATCAGCGACTTGGGTCGACGCGGGAAGTTCGACATTGCCAACGCCATTTACCCCATGGATATGGGGCACTCCCCCGTCATAAGGGTGGGTAAGGAAGTCGTGTGCGCCACTCGCGACTGGAACCCCTGATCGTCCCGCTAAAGCAAGAAGGTCAAGTGTGTTCCGTGTTGCCTGTTCGGCATCAGTATTCCCAGACACGCACCCAACGCCCACGAGCTTCAAACTGGGGGTGGCAAGACTAAGAGCCAACGCCAACGCATCATCGATTCCTGTATCGCAGTCCAAGAACACTGGCGTTTGACGTGGGATCATTAGTCTTTCCTTGCCTCTTACGTTCCCTAACGGGCCACTGATGTGACCACGATATAACGAAGTGGAGCGTAGCCAATCGGTTACGCTCCACTTCCTAGGCTCTACGATTCTCAGTCGCGCGTATTCGGCTCCGCCTACGGCGCGCCTCCATCACCTCGCGCTCGACCCACAAGCGGGTCGGCGTCTCGGCTCAGTCGCGCGTCAGCTTACGGTGCGTGACGCGATGCGGGTTCGCCGCATCCTGACCAAGGCGTTCGATTTTGTTCTTCTCATAGGACTCGAAGTTTCCCTCGTACCAGTACCACTGAGCCGGATCCTCTTCGGTACCTTCCCACGCAAGAATGTGGGTGGCCACGCGGTCAAGGAACCAACGGTCGTGGGTGACGACCACGGCACAACCGGGGAACTGCAGAAGAGCATTTTCCAGCGAACCAAGGGTTTCGACGTCCAAGTCGTTGGTCGGTTCGTCAAGGAGCAACAGGTTACCGCCCTGCTTGAGCGTCAGTGCCAGGTTCAGACGGTTGCGCTCACCACCGGACAGAACACCAGCAGGCTTCTGCTGGTCCGCACCCTTGAAGCCGAACGCGGACACGTAAGCGCGCGACGGCATTTCAACGTTTCCGACCTGGATATAGTCGAGTCCGTCAGAGACGACCTCCCAGAGGGTCTTATCCGGATCAATGCCGGCACGAGTCTGGTCAACGTAAGAGATTTTGACGGTTTCACCGATATTTAGTTCGCCACCGTCAAGAGGCTCCAAGCCAACGATGGTCTTGAACAGGGTCGTCTTACCAACACCATTCGGGCCAATGACGCCGACAATGCCGTTACGCGGCAGGGAGAACGACAGTCCATCGATCAGCGTGCGATCGCCGAAGCCCTTTTGTAGGTTGGTTGCTTCGATGACGATTGAGCCCAAGCGCGGGCCTGGCGGAATCTGAATTTCTTCGAAGTCGAGCTTACGAGTGCGCTCCGCTTCGGCAGCCATTTCCTCGTAGCGTTCCAGACGAGCCTTCGACTTCGCTTGACGGCCCTTCGGGTTCGAACGAACCCATTCAAGTTCCTCCTTCAGGCGCTTGGCAAGCTTCGCGTCCTTCTGTCCTTGAACCTGCAGACGCTTTTCCTTCGTCTCCAGGTAGGTCGAGTAGTTGCCCTCGTACGGGTAGAGGTGCCCACGGTCAACTTCAGCGATCCAGCCTGCAACGTGGTCAAGGAAGTAACGGTCGTGGGTAACCGCGATAACGGCACCAGCGTAGGTGGACAGGTGCTTTTCCAGCCAGAGCACGGACTCGGCATCCAGGTGGTTCGTCGGTTCGTCAAGCAGTAGCAGATCGGGAGCCTCGATCAGCAGGCGACACAGTGCTACGCGACGACGCTCGCCACCGGACAGGACGTTGACGGGCTGGTCTGCCGGCGGGCAACGCAACGCGTCCATTGCCTGCTCAAGTTGGGAATCAATATCCCAAGCGTTCGCAGCATCGAGTGCGTCCTGGAGCTTGCCCATTTCTTCCATCAGAGCATCGAAATCCGCATCCGGATTCGCCATCTCTTCAGAAATCTTGTTGAAACGATCGAGCTTCGCAAACGTATCTGCCGCACCCATACGAACGTTCTCAATCACGGTCTTCGTATCATCAAGCTTCGGTTCCTGCTCAAGGATGCCGACGCTGTAACCCGGGGTCAGGCGAGCTTCGCCATTACTCGGTTCGTCAAGGCCCGCCATAATCTTCAAGATCGAGGACTTACCGGCACCGTTCGGACCGACCATACCGATCTTCGCGCCCGGGAAGAACGACATAGACACGTCATCGAGGATTACCTTATCCCCGTGCGCCTTACGCGCTTTAATCATCTGGTAGATGTACTCAGCCACTGGTCTCCATCCAACATGTGGGTGTGCATGACAGTAAAACTGTCCGTTTATCCCCTCCATGCTAAGACACACCCACGCTGAACCCCACACAACTGCTGAGAATTACAGCGTGGGCGTGACCACGTCCACGACCTCGCGAGCTTATTTATCCTCTGGGCACTTGTCCTTGGGATAAGTGAAGATCCCTTTCGTCTTCACCTTCGCCTGATCAACACGTCGATTCTTCCCCACCGTTGTCTTCAGAGTCGACGATTGCTCTTGTCCGCACGACCCATCGCAGGCTTCATCGCCACATTCTGGGCCTGTCAATGGTGCGGTATCACCTTCGCTTTCCTCACCAATAGCGTTCAACGCAGTTAAAGGAGAGTCTTCAAAACTTGCTCCCAAAGGGTCGGACACCCCACCCCCGGAGCTCATCCTCACGTTGGCCCCAGAAACGTCAGACGTTGAAGTAAGCGTGGCCACGGCCTCGTCCCTCGAAGAAAGAACAGAACCACCCTCTGAAGGCGAAGGCATATTCTTGGTCCATGTACTCCTTCCGCTGGTCAAGTCATGCCCAATCGCTTGAGCGTTAATGACCACTTCAGAGCGAATATTTCCGTCAGAATCCTTCCACGCATTCGCGCGAGGGCGCCCCGTCACAATCACGGGCTCGCCCTTCGCCAATGAATGCAGGGCATTATCGGCAAGCCGATCCCACGCGTGAACCGAATACCACTGAGTACGCCCCTGCGTCAGAACCCCGTCAGCAGATGCGAACCAGTGTGTGACCGCCAAGCGGAAACGGATCGTCACGTGGTTGTTCGCAGTCTTCGATACACGCAAGTCTGTGCCAATACGGCCTCGCAAAGTAATCGTCGTGTCGCTCATCAGTGTCTCCTTCATCCTCGCTATTGAGCTGACACGATGAGCCTGAAACTAAATTGGCGAGGGCGCTCATACATCCCTCGCCAATTGTGGATAAGTGGCACATGAGCGAAATTGTGGATAATTCCTATCCGCAACCGTCCCTGCTTTGCCATAACGCGACCGCAATGCTGGCGCGAAACCGAGTTAACGCAGATCAGGCACCAATACGTGGAATCTCAAGAGCCAGAGTTTCCTTCAGCGCTTGAGCCGCAGCCTCAGAAGAAACACGGTGAGACGGGAACAAAACGCGACGGAAATACTCAAGTTCCTGGATAGATTCCAGAATGTCCGCGAGCGCACGGTGACCACCGTGCTTGGTCGGTGCGCCGTAGAACGCGTTCGGGTACCAGCGCTTCGCCAGTTCCTTCAGGGAAGAAACGTCGATGATGCGGTAGTGAAGGTGGTCGATAACACTGGGCATATATTCCTCGAGGAACATCTTGTCCGTGCCGACCGAGTTACCGGCAAGAAGAGCTTTTCCGGGGGTAGGAACGAACTGCTTGACGTACGACAGAACCTGGTCTGTTGCTTCTTGAAGCGTCAGCCCGTTTTCAAGTTCTTTAAGCAACCCGGAGGTCGTGTGCATGTTGCGCACGAAGTCGTTCATGTGCTCCAGTGCAGCTGCTGGGGGCTTGATCAGAACGTCGATGCCAGGGTCAACTATGTTCAGGTCGGCGTCAGTGATAACGACGGCGACCTCGACCAGCGCGTCGGCTTTCACGTTGAGGCCGGTCATTTCGCAGTCGATCCATACCAATGGATCCTTCAGTTTCTTCGTCACTCGCTTATTTTACCGCGGGGTTTTGAGCCCTCTTGCGTGGGACGTGCCACCTTCGTCGCGCCCCCAGGACACGCCACCTTCCTCGCAACCCCAAGAAGTGCTACCTTCGTCGCGCCCGCGCGGGGCTCCCTCTCCCCTTTCACACACATTGACGAGGCTCCCCTGAAGCTCGTTCCAATTCCAGCATCCTCACGGGGTAGCAGAATATATCCTCACTGATGTATTTCCTCTGACCGCCACGTGACCACCATCGGACCCGGGTAGGCAACCGGTTTTAGACTGTATCCGTTCACCGTGCGCACCCGCGCCGGCTTGCGACCGATTCCCGGTTCCCGATCGATTGAAGGACCTGATGAGCGACACAACCGCTTCCTCGTTCCACACAAATGCGACTCCTGCGGATATTGAATCCGCATCAAAGGTGTTGCGTGGCGTTGTCCACCGCACTGCGTTGGCGCGTTCTGAACGGTTGACGGACGCGATTGGTGCCCCGGTGCTACTCAAGCGTGAAGATACGCAGAAGTGCCGTTCCTTCAAGGTTCGAGGCGCCTACGCGCGTATGTCGCTATTATCTGCAGCTGAACGCGAACGTGGCGTCGTCTGTGCCTCGGCAGGTAACCATGCGCAGGGCATTGCCTATTCGTGCGCGCACCTGAAGGTTCACGGCACGATTTATCTGCCGTCGAATACTCCTCGTCAGAAGCGCAATCGTATTGCCGCGATCGGTGGTGATTGGGTGGAGCAGGTCATCGTTGATGGCACCTTCGACAAGGCAAACGCGCTGGCGCAGGAAGCTGCGCGCGCGACTGGGCGCACCTACGTTCACCCCTACGATGATCCGATGACGATCGCGGGCCAAGGCACGATCGGCGTTGAGTTGCTCGAACAGATGCCCGAGAACACGGCGGCGGTCCTCGTTCCCGTCGGTGGCGGTGGATTGCTTGCTGGCATCGCGACGTGGATCCGCGCTAAGCGCCCCGAAATCAAGATCATCGGCGTCGAGCCCGAAGGGGCGGCCTCGATGCACGCTGCCCTGCATGCTGGCGAGCCAATGACGTTGGCATCGGTTGACCCGTTCGTTGACGGCACCGCTGTTGGTCGTGCGGGGGCTCTCGCCTACGACGTTGCCCGCTTGTACGTCGACGATGTTCTCGTTGTTCCCGAGGGCGCGGTGTGCACGGAAATGCTGGACCTCTACCAGTCCGATGGCGTCATTGCTGAGCCAGCTGGCGCCCTGGCATCGACAGCAATCCGTTCCTACCTGTCAACCCCTGAAGAGCGCGAACGCTATCTGGGTGACTCTGATGGTGCGATCATCGCGATCGTGTCCGGTGGCAATAACGACCTGACACGTTACGCCGAGGTCATGGAGCGCTCGCTTCGTCACGAGGGCTTGCGCCACTACTTCCTGGTCACGTTCCCCCAGCAGCCGGGTGCTCTGCGCCTCTTCCTGCAGGATGTCCTTGGCCCGCACGACGACATCGTTCACTTCGAGTACACGAAGAAGAACAATCGAGAATCTGGGCCCGCCGTTGTTGGCATCGATATTGCGGCGAAGGATGACATTGACGGGTTGCGCCGACGCATGGCGGATTCTCCCCTGCACGTCGAAGAGTTGCACGCGGATTCGGAGATCTTCCGCCTGATCATCTGAGGCGTCACGCTCGTTCCGCTTGCGGGCGCTTTCGGTAGGCGTGTGGCTTTCTCTTATTCACGAGGCTGGCCACGCTTGCCTATCCTCGTGGCATATTACGCGGCCAGAGTGTGCGCCAGGGTTGCCTGGACGCGCACGCCTTCACCCGTGTTGAAGCGGTAGCCCTGGCCCCGAACTGTTGAGATCAGTTCGGGGGCCTCTGCAAGCTTTTTACGCAGGCGACGAATGTGAACGTCAACTGTGCGTGAGTCGGAGCCAAGACCAGTGCCATTCCAGACGGTAGAAAATAGTTCTTCGCGTGAAACTGCGCGATCGGAGTTCAAGGCAAGGTGAGTGAGCAACTCGCGTTCTTTGGTGCAAAGAGCAATGCGGGCACCTCGGATGGTCAGCGCACCGCGGTCGGCGTTGAACTCAACGTGAGCGGGAGCAAGGCGAAGATTCGCAAGGATCTCAAGGAAGTCCTCGAAAGATGTTTCGGGTGTTTCATCGACGACGGCAGTTGCGGGGGTGTTGACCAGAGTCATGGTGTATCCAGATTTCTTTGGTGCCGCACGCCCAGCTTCGTTCACAAAGGGGCTTTCGATTCACTGCGGCAGTGATTGACAGGGTTTTTGGGGCGTCAATCACATACACATTCGCTCACGCATAGTGGCACCCTGGGGGCAGCACATTTCGTAAGCGAAGGTCGTCATGGTTGTAGTGTGCCGTATGGGTGTCACACTTTTCCAGAAAGCGACCACATTGTAAGACTTTGTAACACGCGCTGATTCATGACCACCGGCGCAGAAGCACAAACAAAAACGGCCTAATCGCAAGCAAAACTACGATCAGGCCGGTTGCGCCCCCGACAGGACTCGAACCTGCAACCTACGGATTAGAAGTCCGTTGCTCTATCCGTTGAGCCAATGGCGCATGGTGTTCGCCGGGGTCACCCGGCAGCTAGCCATTATAGCGCATCTTCGCCTTTCCCTACCCCCACACTTCGCGCATGTAGGACCAGCGCTCGTCGCGGGCGCGCTCGATGAGGGCCAGATCGGCTCCGTCGTCGGCGGAGAAGCGGCCCTGGCGGCGCAGGTAGGGCTCGATGGGTTTGAATTGCTTGGGGTCGCGGTTCAGGCGGAACCTGCCGCCGGGCGTGCCCGTGAGCGCCGGGCCCTCATACTCGGCGAGGTACCACAGGCCCGTATCCACGATTTCCTTCGCCACATCCACCATGTCAGCCGAGGGGAAGCCCCAACCCACGGGGCAGGGCGCCATCACGTGGATGTAGGAGGTACCGTCGGTGTTCATGGCCTTCTCCACCTTGGCCAGATAGTCCTCAGGATAGCCGACCTGTGTGCGGATCTCCGTATACGATCCCATTTCCAGCT
>OGZA01001721.1_pt1 | contig 14336 bp, 10 predicted proteins | sample 1576591 | NCBI WGS metagenome assembly OGZA01 (sample SAMEA3541565, study PRJEB24748) | human gut metagenome | biome: human gut; feature: human-associated habitat; material: faeces | place: China | collected 2012
CTGGGCCTATTGGATGGTCTGGTGTGTTGCAACACCGTTTTTTATCGGCGTGATCAGCAAGGGTCGTACTATTCGCAATACGATCCTCGGCGGTTACGGCTGGGGCCTTGCGGGCACCTTTACCTCGTTTATCATCCTTGGCAATTACGGCCTTGCACAGCAGCTTAAACACGGCCTTGATATTACGGGCTTTGTCGCAGCGGGCGGGGACTATTCCGAGGCAATTATGAAGATCTTTGATACGCTTCCGCTAACGGAGGTCGGCCTGATTCTGCTGGCGGTTACAATGATTGCCTTCTACTCCACCACGTTTGATGCGCTGACAATGGTTGTTTCGAGCTATTCGTACAAGAGGTTGAAGCCAGAGCAAGAGCCGGATAAAAGAGTCCGCACCTTCTGGGCGGTGGTATTCATTCTTCTGCCTATTGCGTTGATATTCTCTGAGAATTCCATGCACAGTCTGCAATCTGTATCAATCATCGCGGCCTTTCCCATTGGAATTATCATTCTCATTATTGTAGCGAGCTTTTTCAAGGATGCGTCCAGCTATCTGCGGGAGAGAAAGGACATATGAGCATGACACAAACATCAGATCAACTCCAGCGGCAAATCTGGGCAGCAGAGCAGGAGATATTGGATGTGATCCATCAGGTCTGCACGGAGCACGGTCTGCGGTATTCTCTGGCCTACGGCACCTTGATCGGTGCTGTGCGGCATAAGGGCTTTATCCCGTGGGACGATGATATTGACTTGATGATGCCGCGGGAGGACTATGAAAAGCTTCTTGCCATCTGGAATGAAGCTGCACCAAAGGGGTATATTCTGCAAAACACACGAACAGATCCGGATTTCACACAAAATTTCACCAAAATCAGAAAAGATCATACGACGTTTTTGCAGGGCGAATCTGAGCGGGAAAAGCACTATCACAAAGGGATATTCGTTGATATTTTTCCCGGCGATCGAGTTGCCCCCAGCAAGTTGGGAAAAAACGTTCAGTACATTGCCTGCGCTGTGAACCTGCTGTACAGTCGAGGGCATACAAGTGGTTCCGGTGGGTTAATTGGAAAAGCTGAAAGTATCTTACTTAAAGCGCCAAAGAAAAAATACGCCACAAGACGCGAACGTGCTGAAAAATCAATTCGCAGATGGAACGGCAATGCGACCCTGCAATATGTTTTCCCTAGCACGATTGCATGGAGCCGTCAGTATTACCCTGCGAATCTGTTTGAAAACATGAGAACGATTGAGTTCAGTGGAAAGCAGTATATGTGTATATCAGATTATGATTCGATTTTGCGCTTGGATTACGGCGATTATATGCAGCTTCCGCCGGAGGAAGAGCGGGTATGGAAGCATCATCCGATCTTGATTGATTTCGAACACAACTATGAGGAGCTTATGCAAGGATAAGAGGCAAAAGTATGGATAAACCAATCCGAGTGCTGCATGTTATCGGTATTATGAATCGCGGTGGAGCGGAGACAATGATTATGAATCTCTACCGTCATATTGACCGCAGTAAGGTGCAGTTTGACTTTGTGGAAAACAGCAGCGAACCAGCTATATTCGATGAGGAAATTATCAGCCTTGGCGGAAGAATTTATCGGTGCCCGCATTACAATGGGAAAAATCACTTTACCTATGCCAAGTGGTGGAATGAGTTTTTCAAGGCACATCCGAAGGAATATCCCATTGTTCATGGACATCTGGGGAGTACTGCGGCCATCTACCTGTCAATCGCGAAAAAATACGGGGCATATGCGATTGCACATAGCCATAGTTCGGGAACGGACCATAGCCTTCGCTCATACTTGTATCAAATGATGTCCTATAATACTCGGAATGTAGCGGACTATTTCTTTGCCTGTTCAGAAGCTGCGGGCAAAGATCGTTTTGGGAGAAAGGTTATATCCGGAGATCATTATGCGGTTCTGAACAATGCTATCGATGTGAATCGCTTTTCTTATAATCCAAGTGTGCACAATGCAGTGCGCGATGAATTGGGCATTCGACAAAACCAGCTTGTCGTGGGGCATATTGGCCGTTACACAAAAGAAAAGAATCACGAGTTCATCCTGAAAGTCTTTTCTGAACTTAAAAAAATGGATAGCAATGCGAGACTGCTCATGATCGGAGATGGCCCGCTGCATACGCAAATTATGCAAGCGGCTGAAAGAATGGGGGTATTTCCAGATACAGTATTTACTGGAGTGCGGTCAGATGTCGATCGATTGGTACAGGCGATGGATATATTTGTGCTGCCATCACTTTATGAGGGACTTCCCGTTACCATGGTGGAAGCACAAGCCGCAGGGCTTCCGTGTCTGATTTCTGATAAAGTTCCGCCAGAGTGTATTCTGACAGAGGGGCTTGTGGACGTTATGCCGCTATCGGCTGGGGCGGAGGCATGGGCTGACGCGATCCTTGAAAAGTGCAATACACCTCGCACGGACCGCAGAGTCGAAATTGCCGCTCACGGCTTCGATATCACCACAGAGGCTGTCAAACTACAGGAGTTCTACTTGAGTGCCTATGAACAAAACTGCTGATCCGATTCTCACCATTTTCACCCCCGCCTACAATCGCGCCCACACCCTGCCGCGCACCTATGAGAGCCTTTGCCGCCAAAGCTGCAAGGCCTTCATCTGGCTCATTGTGGACGATGGTTCCACGGATAACACAGCCGCGCTGGTGCGAGAATGGCAGAGCCGGGACAACGGGTTTGAAATTCAGTACATCTACAAGGAAAATGGCGGTATGCATACGGCCCACAATGCTGCCTATGCCAATATTCACACAGAGCTGAACACCTGCATTGACTCGGACGATATGCTGGCGGGCGGCGCGGTGGAGAAGATCCTGAACAAGTGGGCTGAGGTCAAAGATAAAGGCTATGCCGGTCTTGTCGGGCTTGACGCTGATTTCACCGGGAATGTTATTGGAAAAGGCTTTCCGGTCAATATGACAGAGACAACCATTTCCGGTTACTACGCTGCCGGGGGGGCGGGCGACAAAAAGCTGGTCTACCGCACGGATGTGATCAACACTTATCCGGAGTACCCTGTGTTCGAGGGCGAGAAGTATGTCAGCTTGTCTTACAAATATCTCCTGATCGATCAGAATTATAAGCTGGCTGTGCTGGACGATATCCTGTGCAACGTGGAGTATCAGCCGGATGGATCCAGCAACAATATGCTCCGGCAGTACCTGAAAAATCCGAAGGGGTTTGCCTTCTGGCGGACGGTCAAGATGCAGTATCCGGAGTCCTTCAAGCGGCTGGTCATGGACTGCATTCACTATTGTTCCAGCAGCCAGATTGCCGGAAACCGGCACTATATCAAGGAATCCCCCCGCAAGCTGCTGACGGTGCTGTGTACACCGGCTGGATGGGCGCTGACGGGGTATATCAGGAGAAAGGCGAGATGAAACACACCATTCTCATTTTCTCACAGGCCATGGAGCTTGGCGGGGTGGAGCGCAGCCTGCTGGGGCTGCTGGACTCCATCGACTATGACCGCTATGACGTGGACCTTTTCCTGATGCGGCACAGCGGCGAATTGATGCCCTACCTGAATCCGAAGGCAAACCTTCTGCCGGAAATCCCGCAGTATGCATCGCTGGCGGTCCCCATGGCATCGCTGCTCAAAAGCGGGCAGATCGGCGTTCTCTGCGGGCGGCTAAGAGGGAAGCTTTCGGCCAAGCGCTTCGACAAGCAGCATCCCGGCAGCAAGCCCTCTGTTACCGCGCTGACCTACAGCCACAAGTATACTTTGTCTGCTATGCCGCAGATTTCCGATAAGACCTATGACCTTGCCATCAGCTTTCTGACGCCGCATTATTTCGCGCGGGAGCGGGTCAAGGCGAAAAACTACGCCGCGTGGATTCATACGGATTATACCGCCCTGTCGTTTGACAAATCAGCGGAGCTTGCCATGTGGAGAGAATATGACGCGATTTGCGGCGTGTCGGAGCAGGCGTCCCGGAGCTTTCAGGTCGCTTTCTCGGAGCTTTCCGATAAGGTTCAGACCGTCGAAAATATTCTGCCGAGGGAACTGACCGCCAAGCAGGCAGAGCAGCCGCAGACAGATATGCCGTCTGATGGCGCGGTTAAGATTCTTTCTGTTGGCCGTTTCTGTGACGCAAAAAACTTTGACAACGTGCCGGATATCTGCCGCCGTCTGGTGGAGGATGGCTTGAACGTCAAATGGTACCTCATCGGCTACGGCGGAGATGAGCCTCTGATCCGGCAGAAGATCGCCGAGGCCGGGATGCAGGAGCGTGTCATTATTCTGGGTAAGAAGGACAACCCCTATCCCTATATGCGGGCCTGCGACCTGTATGTGCAGCCCTCCCGCTACGAGGGCAAGGCCGTCACGGTGCGGGAGGCGCAGCTTCTCGGCAAGCCCGTGGTCATCACAAGCTATGCCACTTCTGCCAGCCAGTTGGAGGACGGCGTGGACGGTGTGATTGTCCCGATGGACAACGCAGGCTGCGCTTCTGGTATTGCGGCTTTGCTGCGTGACCCATCGCGGATGCAGCGGCTTTCAGAAAACTGCGCCAAGAGAGACTATACGAACAGCGCGGAGGTTGAAAAAATCTACGCGCTGATGGAGGACTGACCCATGATCCCGAAGATCATCCACTACTGCTGGTTCGGCCGGAGCGAAAAGCCGGAGCTGGCAAAAAAGTGCATTGCCAGCTGGCGCAAATTCTGCCCGGACTTTGAGATCCGCGAGTGGAATGAGGACAACTGCGATTATCTTGCTATGCCCTTCATGGCTGAGGCGTATGCGGCCAAGAAGTATGCGTTTGTGTCGGACGTCATGCGGCTTCTGGTGCTGGAGCAGTACGGCGGCGTGTACTTCGATACCGATGTGGAGGTCGTGCGGGATATCTCGCCGCTGATGGATGACGAGGGCTTTATCGGATTTGAAAATGACCAATATGTCGCATCGGGACTGACCATTGCATCCGTGCCGCATCACCCGGTCGTGCAGGCGATGATCGAGGAGTATCAGAATCTGCATTTCGTTAATGCAGACGGCATAACGAATGCGGTGGGCTGCCCGCATTTGAACACAGATGTTATGGAACGTTTCGGCCTTGTCCGAAATGGGCAGGAACAAACTGTGGCAGGCATCCATGTCTACCCGGCGGACTTTTTCAACCCGCTGGACAGCGTGACCGGGAAGCTGACCAAAACGGAGAATACATACTCCATACACTGGTACTCCATGAGCTGGTTGCCAAAAAGAAAGAAAGTCAGAGTGCAATTGTTTCGGTACCTAAGAAGATTGCGGAATTATGTGAAAGAGAAGTGTGGTAAGTGAATCTATTACAATATCTTTTTTGGGAAGATTTTTATACGGTCGGATGCAGAAAAATACAAAATAATGCTGCATTACCATCGGAAAATAAAAAAGGAGAATACTCATTTTTAAAACCAACGGTGAATTATTGGTATGCAGACCCGTTTGTACTTGAAAAAGGTGGAAAGACGTATATCTTCGTGGAAGCATACAACTTGTGGCTTGCAAAAGGAGAGATAGGTGTAACACTCTTTGAAAATGAGAGGTTTTCACCAGTTAAAAGTATAATTGTAAAGGAATTCCATATGTCATACCCTAATGTTTTTGAATGGAATTCTAAGGTTTACATGATACCTGAAACTTCTGCCGCTAATCAGATACAACTGTATGAAGCGACGGATTTCCCGTATAGTTGGACACTTAAAAAAGTATTAGTCGATCATATTAAGGTGGTAGATACTTCTGTTCTGAGAACAAAAGGCGGGAAATTAATTATTTACTCAAAAGAAAATTGTGATAATGGAAAAGTATTATGGTTCCAACTTGAAGATGATTTGTCTGTTCGCCGAATAGACGTAAGCAGAGTCGCCCAAGAACGACCGGGTGGAAATCCAATCCACTTACAAAATGAAATATTCAGGCCATTACAAGATTGTCAAAAGTGTTATGGAAATCGGTTGCTTTTATATAAAATGAGTAGCGATTTCAATAAACCAGAGGCACTTGCCCAAATAGTTGACTCTAACTGTATTTCGAATATTCCTAATCGTAAATATAATAAGGTTCATACTATAAATCGAAGCGATAACTACGAAGTCATCGATGCGCATGGAGATTTCATCGACAAAATCAAGGCATTTCGCAAGGTTTTCCGTAAGCTAAGAATGCTGTTAACATGGGATTAACATATGAAAACTGTATTATTATTAAATCCGGCTATTGGAACAGATAATATTGGCGACTATATCATCTATGAGTGTGTTTGTTCAGAGATGGCAGAAATTTTCAGACAAGCGTTTGTCAAGGAAATTCCAACACAGATGCCTGCTTTTCATAGCTATGCTGTCTGGCGGAACTCCTTTGCGGTTCAAAACTATGCGACCTGCGACTACAAATTTGTAGGGGGTAGCAACATTCTGGCGAAAAATATGCTGACGCATTATCCGCAATGGAATGTGAATGTTTTTAACTGTAAACCATTGGCGGGTTCAGTTTGTGTTGGCGTGGGTGCTGGCGCGGGGGAGCATACTGACGCTTATACGACACATCTTTACAGGAAGATACTCAGCCATTCCTATTATCACAGCGTTCGGGATGAACGCAGCAAGCGTTATGTCGAGGATGTTCTCGGACTGAAAGCAATCAATACCGGATGTGTGACAATGTGGGCGCTGACGCCTGACTTTTGTGCGCAGATTCCAGCAAAAAAAGCCGACAATGTAGTTTTCACGCTAACAGCAAGAATGCAGCCAGACCCATCTGACCAGATGCTAATTGATACCCTCAAGCGGGAATATGATCATGTATCCTTCTGGATACAGGGCGATAAAGACGAAGCTTATTTTCATGCGTTTTCCAATACGGAAGGGATCGAGATCATACCACCGCATAAAGCGGCTTATGAGGCAGTCCTTATGCGGAATAATATCGAGTATGTCGGCACGCGCCTGCACGGCGGCATCTATGCGTTAAGACACAAGAAGAGAGCAATCATCATTTCGATTGATGAGCGTGCGCGAAGCATCAGCGCGGATACCGGATTGATAACCATCGAAAAGAATGCACTGGACGGTCTGCCTGAACTGATAAACAGCGCATTTGAAACAAAACCGAACATACCGTTTGAGGAGATAGCGCGGTGGAAAGCACAATTTGAGGGATAATACATGAGTGAGATCAAGCTCAAAAAACTGATCGTTTCCAACGATAGGGTTGACTATTGGTTCTCGGTAACAGAAGATTTAAAGCGTTTCTTCAAGCAACCCATGCATATGTTTGCGCAGTATGACCGTTGTATAGAACGAGTCCCGGAGAGCATCCTTGTCATTCCTTTTTTAGGGAATGTTATGCAAATTGCATGGCTTACAGATGCTGAAGTACATATTGGCGAAGTAGATAGAGAGTTCTTCCATAGCCTAAAGCGCTTGCGGGATGCCTATCAGAAGATGTATCCCAATTGCCCGTTGGGCGGTAAGCTGTTTGCAGAGTGCCGGAATAATGGCACATATTCTTCTGTGAAAAGCGCGCAGATGTTTACCGGGGGAATGGATGCAGTTACAACGTTCATTCGCCATGCTGACGAGAAGCCACTGCTGATACTGGAATATGGCTTCTATCAAGATAAATTGGTAGAACAGGGAACATATTCTGATGACGCTAAGAGTGAGCGAAACTTTGTTTCAGACCGCGGTGCTGCAACGGAATTTGCGCAGGCGCACGGAACAAGTACGGCGTTTATTCGAGCCAACTATGGCACATTTATCAATACTGCTGTGCTTGACAAGCGATTCGCATCGCAAATGGGCGACGATTTTTGGCATGGACTGCATCATGCTATGGCAATTCTTGGGGCTGCTGCACCGGTTGCCTATTTGGAAGGTATCCAGCCCTTGTATATCGCAAGTTCTTTTTCTGTCGGCAATACATACCCGTGTGCTTCTGATCCAACAACAGATAACGAATTCCGCTTCGCCGGAACGTCCGTTGTCCATGATGGCTATGAAATGACGGATCAGGACAAGGCAAAGGCTGTGGTTGTTTATCAAAAAGCAACCAATACCTGTCTTCCGCTTAGAGTCTGCTCTTGGAACGACCATAATTGCTGCGCCTGTGAAAAGTGTTTGCGCCGAATGCTGCAAATTAACGCAGAGGGAGGCGATCCGCATAACTTTGGTTTTGCGTATGAGAACTCTGTGCTTGACACGGCCAAGGCCTATTTAAGAAAAGAAGTCCAGTTTTTTACCACTAAGAATATCGATAAGTGGAGACGCATTATTACTCGCATGGGTGAAAACTATGATGGACTGTTTGAAAAAGAAGTATATGATTACCTGAAAGATTTTGACTTTGAAAGAGAGAAGAAGATCGGTCTGCTGCGCTATTATCGCGTAAACTTCTTCTCAATTCTCAAAAGAAAACTGAAAGGCGTTATCAAAAGAGGATAGCTATGGATACATCCCGCACATCAAATTCGCTGAAAAATATGGCGTTTGGCGTAGGAAGCCAGATGCTCAGCATCTTAATGGGCTTCTTTACCCGCTGGATGTTTATTGCTCTGCTGGGGAAAGAATACCTGGGTGTATCAGGTCTGTTTACCAACGTCCTTTCTCTGCTGTCGCTTGCGAATCTTGGATTTGATACAGCCATCATCTATAGCCTTTATAAGCCGCTGGCGGAAGGTGATACAGTAGCCGTAAAAGGCTATATGACTGTATATAAGCGCATATACAGAGTGGTTGGACTCGTTGTACTGGTTCTCGGCTGTGTCTTGATGCCGTTTTTGCCCCATCTGATTAACGGTGAGGTCACGATACCAGAAAACATCTACGTCATTTACTTTCTGTTTTTGCTGCAATCCGCAAGCTCTTATTTTTTCTCTTACAAGCAGTCTCTCTTGACTGCCAGCCAGCAAAATCGAATCAACTCTCTGTACCACTCAATTTTTATGGTATTGCGGAATTTGGGCGAGATGGCAGTTCTGTTCTTTTTTCACGCCTACATTCCGACGTTACTTTGCATTATTGTATTTCAGTTTGCCGAAAATATTTGGATTGCAAGGGTAACCGATAAGAAGTTCCCGTTTTTGGTTGACTCAAGTGTTGGAAAGATCACATCTGAGCAGAAGTATGCTCTAAAGGAAAATGTCAGGTCATTATTCCTTTATAAAATTAGCGGGACGATTATAAGCAGCACGGATAATATCCTGATTTCCAAATTTCAAGGATTAGCATCGGTTGGCCTTTACTCCAACTATGTGTACATCGTGGATGTGATCCGAACATTCCTGAGCTATATCTTTTATTCGATGACAGCCAGCATCGGCAATTATAATGCGACCGAGAGCAGAGAAGCCAACGAAAAGATGTACTATAATCTCTTTTTCGCATCTTTTTGGATGTATGGCTTTACTGGCATTTGCTTGGGCGTATTGCTGAACCCATTTATTTCTCTATGGATTGGTGAGGATTATTTACTCCCCAATTGGACTGTTTTTATTATCATTGTCAATTACTACACTGCTGGGGTTCAGTACGCATCTACCACTTACCGGGAAGTTACCGGACTGTTTAAGATAGGAAAGTACCGCCCTCTCATTGCGGCTGTTATTAATCTGGCGGTATCCATCGTACTGGCCTATCCGCTCGGTATTTCCGGCATTTTGCTTGGTACCATTATCAGCAGGCTGTGCGTTTACTTCTGGTATGATCCATACATTATTCATAAAACACTGTTTGGACGAAAACTGAAATACTACTTTGCAACATATTTGCTTTATGGACTGACAACGCTGGGGGCAGGAGCGCTTTGCTTTGTGATTAGCCGGAGTATCCCTGTCCAAGACCATGTTCTTGCATTTTTAGCAAATATGACTTTATGCGCAGTTCTTCCCAATGTTCTCTTCTTCCTCCTGTTCAGGAAACGTGAGGAATTTCAAGTAATTCTCGGATATATGAGAGCAATTGGAAGAAAGGTTGCCCGAAAAAAGTAAACCCGCCTATGCTTCACTTCATCTACGCGCAGCCCCCGTTACTGATCATTTTCCTGATGGCCGTAGCGCTTGCGCTGTGGGGCTACCTCGCTACAAAAATTCATATGACGCTCCATTGGCGACGGGGGAACCTCATTCTGAGTATCCTGATGGCGATAGCCATACTCTATACGACCATACTCAGCCGTTCGGAGGGGAACACGGGACTTGTCCTCACCCCCTTCGCCGCTCTCGCGGCTGCGCGGCAGCAGCCGGAGCTTTACCGGGAGATGCTGATGAACGTCTTCCTCTTCTTCCCGCTGGGGCTGACGCTGTCCAACGCCCTGCCGCGAAAGTGGCACCGCTGGCTCCGCATTTCCCTCACGACGCTGACCGGCTGCATCCTCAGCGCGGGGATCGAGTACGCGCAGTACCGCTTTGCCCTGGGCATGGCGGAGACGGATGACGTGATCTGCAACACGCTGGGGGCGTTCGTCGGCGCGTCCTCGCTGCTGCTGGCCCACGCCATGGAAAAACATAAGGAAAGGCCCACGACCATGACCTTGACTGCCACAGAAACGCAATTTCTGCATATCGCCAAGACTGCCGTCTCCGGCGGGGAGCTGCCCACGGAGGCCGTGGACTGGCCTGCCATATTCACGCTGGCGAACCAGCAGAAGCTGCTGCCCATCCTCTTCGAGGCCGTCCGCAAGCCGCCTGCCGCCGGGGAGAACGCCCCGCTGTTCGCGGCCATCAAGCGGCAGGTCATCGGGCAGGTGCTGAACCAGACCGTGCGCTCGGCGGAGTTTGCAGATCTCTACGGGAAGCTCCGGGCCGCCGGACTGCACCCTGTTGTGGTGAAGGGGCAGCTTTGCAGCAGGCTTTACCCCCTGCGCGATCAACGCATCAGTGCGGACGACGACCTTTTCATCCCGGAGGGCGAGTTTTTCGCCTGCCATGAGGCGCTTCTTGCAAACGGCCTGACCACCGACACGCCCGCCGATGAGCTGCCCACGGCGGACGAGGTGTCCTACACAAAAAAAGACAGCCCGCTTTACATCGAGCTGCACCGCCACCTGTTCGATTCCGCCCAGGATGCCCATGACGAACTGAACCACTTCTTCGCGGACATCGCCCCCGTGGAGGTGGACGGCTTCCTGACTATGCCGCCCCATGAGCACCTGCTGTACCTGATTCTGCACGCCTACAAGCATTTTGTGCGCAGCGGCATCGGCCTGCGGCAGTTCTGCGACATCGGCCTCTGGGTGCGGGCGTACCACGACCGGATCGACTGGCAGCGCCTGCATGACCAGTGCGCCAGCGTCCATGCGGCGACCTTCGCCGCTGCGGCCTTCCGGATCGCCCGGACGCATCTGGGCATCGACTTTGACCTGCCCGCGCCGTGGAACAGCACCGTGGACGTGGAGCCGCTGCTGCATGACGCCCTCTGCGGCGGTGTGTACGGCTCCAACGACTACACACGCCTGCACTCGTCCACCGTGACGCTGAACGCCGTCAAGGCCAGCCGCACTGGCGAGAAAAGCAGCGTCCTGCGCACAGTGTTCCCCAAGCGGGAGTATCTGGAGCGGCGCTACCCGTACCTCAAAAAGCGCCCGTACCTGCTGCCCGTGGCGTGGGTGCAGCGCATCGCCCACTACGCCGGAGAACAGTCCGGCGCGGACAACAGTGCGTCCGGCTCCATCAAGCTCGGCAAGGAACGTATCGAGCTGATGAAGTTGTATGGAATCATCGATGAGAAGAAATAAGCAGAAGGGCTGTCCGTTTCGGAAAACCCTTCTGTTGGAATATGGGGTGCTTGGTAGGGAAGAAAAGCCCTGAAAATCTCGTGCAGATTCAATCCCTGCCTGAATAGCAAAGAAATTTCCTACCACGCAAACGAATTTCACCCTTCCGCGCTTCTGCAAACCGTGCATGGAGTGCACGGTTCCGAGTGACTTTGTGCGATTCGGCGTGATTGCTTCCGTTTCCGTAAAGTGCAAAGGGTGTTCCTGTGAGCAGTGCATCGGATGGAGGTTTGTGAGCGGCAACTAGCTTCTTTGATTTTAGAAGGACGTCTCTGCTATTTCTGAATACGAGAGTCCGTCCTCAGAGCGCAGAAGAAATATCTCCCGCTCCTGTGGGGAACAGGCCTTTAGGAAGGACCTCACGGAGACGCCTTCTAATCCCATCTGCGCTAAAGTTTGCTCTAAGGCAGAACATCTATAAGCAATTCGTTATGCCAACTTAATCTGGCATAGTTTCAAACTAGTTTCGCCAAGATGCGCATAATATATGCTTCGGAATTGTCTATGATCATAGTTGCTGATTTTTGCATATTAATTAGAAGAGAAATCATTAATAAGAAAGGCGTGGGTGTATGGGAAAAATCAGATGGCTGCATATTTCGGATCTTCACTATGACCGTGAGATGACGGGTGACTGGCCGGTGAGGCAGGAGGACTTTCCTGATAAAGATATTGATTTTATTGTTTTTACGGGAGATCTGCATACTTACGGAAGAGATTACAACGAGGGAAAGCGCTTTTTAACAGGGCTGGCAGAGCGATATGATTTGAACCCCACCGAGGACATTTTTATCGTCCCCGGCAACCACGATGTTGATCCATACCGGTCTTTGACTGAAGAGATTGATGCGGCGAAATCGGAAAAGAAAAGAAGGGACGCTGAAAGAAAAGCAAAAAAGGCGGCTAAGGCGGCAAGCAAAAGTTTTGATGACTTTGCAATAGAACGCCTCAAAAACCTCCGAACCGCTTCGAGCGATGTTTTGAATGCTGACGGTAGCCATCTGTCGCATCGTTTTTCTGAGTATTGCGAAGCTGCTGAGTCAATCTGCGGGCCTGCGTCGTTTTCAAGAGGCAGAGATCCCTTTGCATATGCAGGTACCTTTTGCAGAAAGTGGAAGAACAAAATTAATCTGATTCATGTAAATTCCGCCCTGCTTAGTTGCTCTAACACCTACCTGGCGCAAATACTCGACATCTGTGCGCTCAATGAGCTGGGCCATGATGATGCCTTTAATCGCACACTTCCTACCATAATCTTAGCCCATCACAATTACGCTGAGTTGGCCGCTATCCAACGCGAAGCGTTAAAGCCAATTCTTGCTGACCTGAATGTTCGTGCCTATCTGAACGGGGACTGCCATCGGCGCGGTGAGGACAATATCCTGCTGGACGGTGGGCGTGCTATCCCTTGCTTTACAGCGCCAAGCATTTATAAAGCCCAAGCCGATGCCACAGCCAGCATCGGCTTCTACCTTTATGAAATGGATACAGACAGCCCGCAATGGCGTGTAAATGTAACACCCTATCGTTGGATAGAATGGCGTTGGGAAATCGCTCCTTGCCGTGCCATCCCTGCCTTTAATATGCGGGATATTAGCACCGGACTTCATGAAAGATACGCTCAGGATGTCAAAAAGCTATCTCTTGAAATCCTCCCAGGGATCACATACCAGTCGCCGGATGGCACCGTCACCAATGAGTATAAAAACCGTGGGAATACAGGCCCATCGCCTATGCTCCAGCTTTTTGAAGAGCATCGAGACGTGCGGCATTTTCAACTGGTTGGGAAGGGCGGTTCGTCCTGTGGCGGAGTCGGAAAAACAAGTACATTGCTGAATCTCGCTTTTTCTTTGACCTCATCGTCCAACGCTCCCGATATTGCTCCGCTCTATATTCAGCTGAGACGAATTTACGGAATAAACAGCAAGTCAAAGAACAACGAGAATCGCATTCTCCACTATATATGTGAGGAATATAAGATCACAGAGACTGATCGCAGCACTTCTTTTATATTCTTGCTGGACGGTTTCAATGAGATTCCGACCACAACGATGCAAATCCGGTGCCTTAGGGACATCCTTGACATTTCAGACAAGAAATACCCGGAGGCGGCCATTATCCTCAGCAATCGTGATCCGTTGGATACCTACATGGATCTGCTGGAATATGAAAACGGTTTTGACGCTAACCAGCTTGACCGGTTAAAGTTCTATTTCCACAACTGCTACATCAAGGAACTGTCGCAGGAGCAGATTGATGACTATTTTGAGCCAGATCAACGCTGCTTGATTCCTGCCGCTCGTAATATTCTGGATACTCCCTTCTATTTGGTGCTTTATCGTCAGGCTATGCAGCCGTCCGGCAAGGATGCAGAAAGATGGATCACCGCTGCTTTTCGAGATCACCTGGATAATGGTACTCCGGAGAAGACCACATTGATGGTCCAAATGCTGCTGCGCGAGATTGACAATCTAAGGAGCGATATTACCTCCGCCGAGCGTGAGCTGCGCTGCTTTATCCTGACAAAAGTGC